>OJBY01000123.1_pt1 | contig 49136 bp, 43 predicted proteins | sample 1591731 | NCBI WGS metagenome assembly OJBY01 (sample SAMN05416837, study PRJEB24817) | seawater metagenome | isolation source: Sea water | place: Canada:Atlantic | collected 2013-07
GAACCGGCGTGCAAGGATTTGCAGTCCTCTGCGTAACCACTCCGCCATCGGGCCGGAAGGGCGGCCAACTAGCGGCTTGTTCGCATGTGTGCAATGTTTTCTTCGCCAAACTGCCGGGAGCTTATCGGGACCCTTGCGCATTGGGCAGCGAAGAGAGCGCCTTGCGCTTCTTACGCAGCGGAAGGCAGATGGCTGCCAAGGCGTTAATTCCAAGGTTCGGATAGCTCGGGACCTCTGGTGACAGAGGCTTGCTGGAGGAGGGGACTGCCGAGCTCACACTGTTCGACCTGCTGGTGCTGCAAGCGATAGCCTAAGCCCAGCATGCGGATTGCCCCTGCAAACGGGCCTGTTCGGCGCGATCACACCGCCGCTGCTCTACGCGGTATTTACCATCAGCCAATACTCTTCAGTCGGGGCTGTCGCACTGGTATCGTTGATAGTGGCCGAAAGCGGTGGCGGGGCAGGCGGTGACGCGATTTCGATGGTCGCCATCAAGGGGATCTGGATCGATCGCTCCATCCATTTTTTTAAGGCCGAATACGTCGAGGAGCGACTCTTCGATCTGATCGGGCGGCATGAAAGCGAGGAAGTCGAATGCATCGTCCTCGATATGCGTTCGGTAAACGGGGGTGGATGCCAGCGGTGTTGCAATGCTTCGCCGCCCTGCAGAAAGGCTGGAGCGCGCGGGCATGGTCGTCCACTTCGCCGAGACGCACGCGCCGGTGCTGGAAAAACTCAGGGCATTGGACACAACCGTGTGCAAATATCACCGCACGGTGGCCGAAGCGGTCAACTCCTGCGGAGTAACTCTGGACCGGGGCAACGATCATAAAATGGGAACCTGGCCTCGCTAGCGACCTGAAAGCTGCATCGATGGTGCGGGACATGGATCATGGCGTTCTGCATGAATTGGGACGATGTTTTGGCTACGATCTACCGCCGTACCCGCCGCCGCGGTAAGGTTTCGGTAAACAGCTTTCCTCTATGCCCATGATATCAGGCAGAAGGGTATCCCGGCATGGCGACAGGGCTGATTGATCGTGACGACGCAAATGTCGTTCGCGGGAAAGTGCGGGCGAAAACCGGTGGTTCGATTGATCTACAGGTGCTGGATATCTCGGCCGGGGGAGCCATGGTGGATTTCCACGGTTCGGCGGCCCGACCAGGCGAGCGCGTGCTGATCACCCTTCCAGGGCTTTCGGCCCTGCCGGCCGAGCTTGTATGGGTCGAAGATGGCCGTGCAGGTATTGCTTTCGAAGCACCCTTGCACGAAACCGTGCTTGCCCGTCTGCAAGGAATGATGGGTCGCTAGCCTTGCCTTTTGGCGGGCACGGTAAACCTGCCCGCACTGCCACGTTTGCCCATGAGCGAACCCTACCTGGCAATCATTTGCCAGGCGTTTCCAGACCCATATCCTGAAAGTAGCGCTTGATGTTGCGCCCGGCTTGCCGCAGCCGCTGCTCGTTCTCCACCATGGCAATACGGACATAGCCTTCGCCATCTTCGCCATAGCCAACGCCCGGCGCCACGGCGACTTCCGCCTTGGTCAGCAGTTGCTTCGAAAATTCGAGGCTGCCCATTTCCTTCAGCGGTTCTGGCAGTGGCGCCCATGCGAACATGCTGGCCGGGGGTGGGGGGATATCCCACCCGGCGCGACCGAAGGATTCCACCATCACGTCGCGGCGCTTGTGATAGAGCTTGCGGTTCTTCTCCACGATATCCTGCGGCCCGTTCAGCGCGGCGCAGGCTGCGGCCTGGATCGGGGTGAAGGCACCGTAGTCGATATAGCTTTTCACCCGCGAAAGCGCGGAAATCAGCGTGGGGTTGCCGACGGCGAAGCCCATGCGCCAGCCCGCCATGGAATAGGTCTTGGAAAGGCTGGTGAATTCCACCGCCACATCCTTTGCACCCTTGGCTTGCAGGATCGAGGGCGTCGGCTTGCCATCGTAATAGAGTTCCGAATAGGCAAGGTCGGACAGCAGCCAAACCTTGTGAAACTTCGCCCAGTCCACAAGCTGTTCGTAAAAGGCGAGGTCCACCACCTCGGCAGTGGGATTGCTGGGGTAATTGACCACCAGGATCGTGGGGCGCGGAACGGTAAAATTCATCGCCGCTTCCAGTTCCTCCCAATAGCGCGCGTCGGGCGTTGTCGGCACGCTACGGATCGAGGCTCCTGCAAGGATGAAACCGAATGTATGGATCGGGTAGGATGGATTGGGCGCAAGGATGGTATCGCCGGGTGCGGTGATGGCCGTGGCAAGACTGGCAAGCCCTTCCTTTGAGCCAAGGGTTACGACGACCTCGGTTTCGGGATTGATCTCTACGCCGAACCGGTTCTGGTAATAATTGGCCTGGGCCTTGCGCAGGCCCGGAATGCCCTTGGATTGGGAATAGCCGTGGGCATCGCCTTTTTGTGCGACCTCGCAAAGCTTGTCGATCACATGCTGCGGAGGAGGCAGGTCGGGGTTCCCCATGCCGAGATCGATGATGTCGCGCCCCTCCGCACGCGCAGCCGCTCGCATCGCGTTAACTTCGGCGATGACGTAGGGCGGGAGGCGCTTGATGCGGTAAAATTGCTGGTCCATCGGGTCCTTCTCTCGTGCTTGGCCTTTATCGAGGCCCCGTCTATCTGGCTGAAAGCAACGCGCAGCGCAACGCAACTGCGGTTTCCCGGTGCAAATGATCAATTGGGGTAACGTTGGCCAACATTAGCTGCCAATCGCACCATTCTTGCCTATAAGGGTTCCTGCCATGGCAAATGATTCCGAAAGCGGCCAGGACGCCGCCGACATCTTCACCGAAATGCTCCGCATTCAGGGGGAGGCTGCGCGCCAGATGATGCAGGCTGTTTCGCCGCAGGCGTCCGATGCCCTGCCAGACGAAAGCGCGGTCGAGGCGATGGGTCAGGCCATGATGGAGTTCCAGAAGACATGGCTGCAGTTCTGCCTTCCGAAAGAAGATCAGGCGGCACCGTTGCTGATCGATCCAGAAAGCTGGATGGACGCGATGCGCAAATGGTCGGATGTCAACCCGCTGCTGGATACAGAGGCGCAGCAGAAGTTATGGGCCGACGGAATGCAACTGTGGCACAACGTGCTGGCCCAATATTCTCACGAGGATGCGGTCGCCAAAGCGCAACTTCCTTTCCAGGATCGCCGTTTTGCCGATCCGGCCTGGCGTCAGCAGCCGGTGTTTGCCCTGATCCACCAGACCTATCTGCTGTTTGCAGAGCGCATTCAGCAAAGGGTGGACAGCGCGGAGGGCCTTTCGGAAAAGGATCGCGAAAACCTGCGTTTTGCTTCGAAGGGCGTCCTCGATGCGATGAGCCCGGCGAACTATCCGCTGATGAACCCCGTCGTGCTGGAGCGCACGATGGAGACAGGGGGCGAAAACCTGGTGCGCGGACTGGAGCGTCTAACGCATGACCTGGAAAAAGGGCAGCTGACCCATACCGACACCAGCAAGTTCAAGCTGGGCGAGAATATTGCCAACACTCCGGGCAAGGTGATCTACGAGAGCGATCTGTTCCAGATCATTCACTATACCCCCACCACCAGCCAGGTGATGGAAACCCCGTTGCTGATCTTCCCCCCATGGATCAACCGCTTCTACATCCTCGATCTCAGCGCGAAGAAGAGCTTTGTGCGTTGGGCAGTGGAGCAGGGAATATCCGTGCTGCTGGTCAGCTGGCGATCGGCTGACGAGAGCATGGCCGATGTGGGATGGGACGATTACATTCGCGCCCAGATCGAAGCGATCGACGTGGTGCGCGAACGGCTGCAGGTGCCGAGTGTGCATACCATTGGCTATTGCGTTGCCGGCACAACGCTGGCCGCCACACTGGCCGTGTTGGCGCGCCGGGGCGAGGCGGACAAAACTCGCAGTGCCACGTTCTTCACCGCGCAGGTGGATTTCGAACACGCGGGCGATCTCAAGCTGTTTATCGACGAGGGGAAGCTGGAGTTCATCCGCCAGGCCAGCAAGGGCGGCTATCTGGACGGGCGTTACCTTGCCGCTGCGTTCAACATGCTGCGCGGCAGCGACCTGATCTGGAACTACGTGGTGAACCACTATCTTCTGGGCGAGGATTATCCCGCGTTCGATCTTTTGTTCTGGAACGGCGATGTCACCAACCTTCCGGCCAAATGGCATTCAGCCTATCTGCAGGATCTCTATCGCGATAACCTGCTGGTGCAGCCCGATGTTCTAAGCGCCGACGGGACCGCCATCGACCTTCGCCGGGTAAAGGTGCCAACATACATCCAGGCGGGACGCGAGGACCATATCGCGCCTGCCGAAAGCGTGTTCAAGGCGTTGGATCACTTCAGCGGACCCAATCGCTTCGTGCTGGCGGGCAGCGGCCATATAGCAGGAGTCGTAAATCCGCCCGCCGCAGGCAAATATCAGTATTGGACCAACGAAGACGAATTTAACTCGCTCGAGGAATTCATCGCTGGCGCAACGGAACATCCGGGAAGCTGGTGGCCAGATTGGCTGAAGTGGCTGGAAGCGCAGGAGGAGAACCGCGTTGCCGCGACCGGTCGGCGCAAACCGGGCAGTAAGGCAAACCCGGCGCTGGAGGATGCACCCGGTCGCTATGTCATGATGCGCTAGGGCGGGTTTGCGCCGGCAATTCGATCTCCAGCCCGGTGAACTTTTGTGCAGTGCACCATTTTCCCTTGACTTCGCACTTGCGGCACCTTAATTTGTGCAGTGCAACAAGAGGTCGCAAATGCTTTGTGGCTTCATATAGGCGAAGGATCGAAGCGAGGGATCATGGCAGAAACTACTTCCACATCGAACAGCAACGCTGAAAATGTAGAAGCTGCGTCGGCGCAAGCCAAGACTTTCGAAGCAAGTCCCGCAAAGACCGAGCCCACTCCGGCTGCCGAAAAGGCGCCAGTCAAAGACGCTAATTCGGGCAAGAAAACGCCAGCAGTCGCGAAAAAGCCGGTTGCCAAGAAGGCCAAGGCGAAAAAGACGGCCGCGCCGAAGGGGTCGGCCCGCAAGTCGGTGACCAGGAAATCTCCTTCCAAGTCCCCGGCCAAGGCGCCCATCGCCGCCAGCGTAAAAGCAGATAATAACCAACCAAGCGTTTCTCAGTTGAAGGAAAAAATCATGGCTACCCAGAACACCGATTACAGCGCCCCCATCGCCAACATGATGTCCGGCGCTGTCAGCGAAATGCAGTCGCGCACGCAGGCTGCTTACGAAAAGAGCACCGAAGCGATGTCGGAAATGACCGATTTCGCCAAGGGCAATGTTGAAGCCGTCGTCAAAAGCGGCAAGGTTTTCGCCGAAGGCGTACAGGGCATGGGCCAGACCATCGCTGACGAAGCGAAAACTGCTTACGAAACCACAACCGCGGACATCCAGGAAATGGCCAGCGTGAAGAGCCCCACAGAGCTGTTTCAGTTGCAGGGTAAGATCATGCGTCGCAATTTCGATGCGATGATCGCCGCCGCGACCAAGAACTCGGACGCCACGATGAAGCTGGCGAACGACGTTGTCGCGCCGATGTCGGCACGCGTCAGCGTAGCCAGCGAAAAGATTTCGAAGGTCGCCTGATCGGCATTCGAAAGCTATCGGTCGCCGCACCTCTCCTCTTCCAAGGCGACCAGTTGACGGGCCGGACAGTCTGACTGTCCGGCCCGAATGCTGTTTGCCGTTGCCATTTTGCGCTTAACCGGGCCCGCGAACAGGAATTATGCGCAACCGGTCTTGCAGCCAGCGCATTCGATACGATATTCGCGGACTGAATGACCAACATCGATTTCTTCCCGACCGCCGCTGGCTGGTCCATTGTTGCCGCCGATGAGGATAGCGACGATCCTGCGGGAGGCGAAGGCGAGGGGCAGACCGGCGTCGCCACCAAGACGCGTGCCAAGCCGAAGAAGCCCAGTCAGTACAAGGTGCTGATGCTGAACGACGATTACACGCCGATGGAATTCGTTGTGATGGTGTTGAAGCGCTTCTTCCGCATGGACCTGGAACAGGCCACGCGAGTTATGCTGCAAGTTCACCAGCGGGGCGTAGGCGTGTGCGGAATCTTCCCCTACGAAGTCGCCGAAACGAAAGTGAATCAGGTGATGGACTTCGCGCGTGAACACCAGCATCCGTTGCAGTGTACGCTCGAAAAGGCCTGAACTGCCCCCAAAACATCCCCAACCAGACGAATCAGGGCATGACCCGCGCGCTTTTTGCCGCTAAGGCGCAGGACAACTGATTTCCCCCGCAGCGTCAAGACGGCTATTCGAAACACCCGTGTCCCGCTTCATTACCGCCACAGACCGATACATCTTCCGGCTCGTCCTCGTGCCGATGATTGGCGTTTTCGTGCTGGCGGCCAGCCTGCTGTTGCTGGAAAAGATGCTGCGCCTGTTCGATTTCGTCAGCGTGGAAGGCGGGCCGATCGGCATCGTTTTCGAGATGCTGGTGAACCTCGTACCCGAATATGCCGGACTGGCGATCCCTCTGGGATTGATGCTTGGCATCTTGTTCGCCTTTCGCAAGTTGGCGATTTCCAGCGAGCTTGACGTCATGCGGGCCGTGGGCTGGTCCTACACCCGCTTGCTGCGGGTGCCGTTGCTCATCACCTTGGCGCTGGTCGCGCTGAACTTCGCCATCGTCGGCTTCATCCAGCCCCAGTCGCGCTTTGCCTACGAGGAGATGGAGTTCGAACTGCGTTCGGGCGCGCTGGGTGCGTCCATCAAGGTGGGCGAGTTCAACACCATCGAAGACAGTATGGCGCTGCGTATCGAAGGTAGCGAGGACGATGGTCGGCACCTGTTGGGGGTCTTTGCCCGCATAGCCGACAACGACGGACAGGTTCTTTCCATCTCGGCGCGCGAAGGACGGTTCCTGGCCAATCGCGAAGATCGCAATACCATAATCCTGCGGCTGGTTGACGGCGTGATCGTGCATGACGTTGCCAGCGGCAGCCCGCGCGTACTCAGCTTTAGCCAGCATGACCTGCCGATTGATCTGCCCGCCATCGAACAGTTTCGCGATCGGGGGGAGGATGAGCGGGAGTACAAACTGCCCGAATTGCTGGAAGTCGGATGGAGTTCGGACAGCACTGCAGATGAGCGAGTCGGCAGCCAAGCCAATTTCAACTATCGCATGGTCGAGGTCGTCATGATGCTGATGCTGCCATTCCTGTCTGTCGCTCTGGGGGTGCCTCCGAAGCGCAGCACCTCGGCACTGGGCGTGTTCCTTTCCATCGTGATCGTCGTCGCCTATCACAAGATCAACCAGTACGGCGCTGAAGTCGCCGAGATCGGGCGTATCGATCCCTTCCTTGCTTTATGGGGGCCGTTCGCGGTTCTCTTCGTGTTGATTGCCTACATGTATTACCAGGTCGCCTTTGTACCTGGCGGCCAGGCAATCGGATTCCTGGAGAGCTTCTATTCGAAGATCGCGCGTCGCCTGAAGAAACTGGTTGGGCGCGACAAGTTACGCGGACTGGTTCCCGAGCAGGACCTTGCGCTGCAGGACGAGGAACAGGGGGCCGCGCCGCATGCTGCTTGATTTCTTTCCATCGCGCACACTCACCATTTACCTGGGAAAGATGTTCGTCGTGCGCATCATTGCCGTTCTTGCAATGCTGGTGCTGGTGCTGCTGATGCTGGATCTTCTGGGCAAAACGGGCGATATCCTGGCGGTAGAGGGCAACACGAACGCCGAGGTTTGGCTCTACGCTTCGCTGCGTGCGCCGCAGCTGGTTGCACGCTTCCTGCCTTATTCCGTGCTACTCGCGACAATCATCACACTTGCGGGAATGAACCAGAACTCCGAGGTGATCTCGATGAAGGCAGCGGGCATGTCCGCGCATCAGATCCTGGCGCCGCTGCTGATGATAGGGTTGGTGGTGGCCGCTGTATCGTTCGTGTTCAACGAACGCATCGTCACCCGCGCCACCGCTACTCTGAAAGCATGGGAGAACGTGGAATACGCCGCCATTCCCGAAGATCGCGAAGCGCGCGCCAACGTCTACTTCAACGATGGAAACGATGTGCTGCTGGGCGGCACGCTGACGGGACGAGGCGACCAGTCGGTGCTGACCGATGTGACTTTTTACGAGCGTGACGCAGGAGGCATGATTACTCGTCAGATTACCGCCGACCGCGCTACCTTTGCCGCGCCCGGCTGGCGCATGGAAAACGCCACCAGCTTCAACGTGGCGACCGCTAATGCCCAGCAATTGAACAGCATCGTCGTAGCAGAAGGCGTGGAGCTTGCGCAGGTCGAATTGCGCCGGGTCGACCCCGATGGACAACCCCTGGGCGAGCTAACGCAAAGTATCGAGGCGCTGCAGGGTGCGGACCGTCGCACCGGAGAGCTGGAGGCCAAATGGTGGCACAAGATTTCCGGCCCGCTGTCTGCCGTACTGATGCCGCTGCTGGGCGCTGTCGCGGGTTTCGGGCTCGCACGGTCGGGCAAGCTGTTCCAGCGCGCGGTGATCGGCATGGCACTGGGATTTGCCTACTTCGTGGTCGATAATGCTGCGCTGGCCATGGGCAGTTTCGGCGGTTACCCGCCTTTGCTGGCGGCATGGGCACCGTTCTTCCTGTTCCTGCTGGTGGGTGAAACGGTGCTGGTGCGGACGGAGGAATGAACCCGTCCGACTGGTCTGTCAGGCTGGCTCATCCCGGTGATGCAGAAGCGTTCGCGGAAGTCGAGGAAGATGCCGCGCGTATCCTACATGATGAACCATCGTTGGCGCAGGTCACGATCCCTCCCGCCCGTTCGCCCGCCGAATATCGCGCGATTATCGCACAGCGGCAGAGCCTTGCCAGCATGTCCGACGGACGGATAATCGGCTTTGCCGCCGCCCGCCCTGTCGGCCGCGAACTTCACCTGCACGAATTGAGCGTGGCGCGCGCCTACCAGCGCAACGGAATTGGCGGCACATTGCTGCGGGCATTGCAGATCGATGCGCGCAATGCCGGTTTCGCCTCGATCACGCTGCACACTTTTCGTGACATTGCTTGGAATGCACCGTTCTACGCCGCATATGGCTTTGCAGAAGTCACCAACTTGGCAGACCATCCGCGTCCATCAGCGGGGCAGAATGCCGCGGTGGATGAGGGCCTGCCCAGAGCCATGCGATGTGCAATGGTCTGCTTTCTCGATTAGCCGGTATCAGCCGCCGTGCCGCCCCATGGTGCTGCGCGCGATACGACCCACCAGCGGTAGCATTCCCGGATGGCTGGCTTCCGCGAAGGTCGATGTTTCGCCCAGGTGCGCGTGAATACGGCGGTGCGCCTCGTGCAGGGAATGATAGGGCATGGAGGGGATCAGGTGATGCAATGCGTGATACCGCAGGCCCACCGGCGCCCAGATGCCGGCCGCAAAACGCGGCACGTTCACGCTGTCGAGATATTGTGCGGTCACAGTCATCGCATCGCCATCGTTCTCCCACAGGTGCGCCACCAGCGTGCGCAGTTGGTTGAACACCGCGACGGCGGCCGTAATGGCAAACGCGATCAACAGCGGCCGCCAGCCCAGCCAGAATGGCGTGGTCATCAGGAAGATCGCCCAGATGCTGGCGCCAATCTGCTGGAACAGGAACCACTTGCGCTCCCTGTCTTCCGGCGGGCGGCGGCGGAACGATGGATTGATGGAGAGGGCGGAGAACCGTTCCCACGTAAAGCGCCGCACCGCCGGCACGATCAGGCCGATGGGCGCAAGAATTCCCCAACGCACCAATAGCGCGATAGGCGCGAGCGCGGCGACTGCCACGAAAACCGGCAAGCTCCACGGCTTCATCAGGGCCAGTGGCATGTATTCCGGATCTTCTGCCGTGCCGTATTTCGTGCGGGCGTGGTGTAGCGTGTGCACGCTCTCGTACATCAGGCTGGGTGTCAGCATGGGAATACCCACCAACAGGTTCCATGCCGTGCGGAAACCGGGCAGAGCGGTGCGGTGCAGGTGCGAAATCTCGTGAATGAAAAGCAACGCGCGATAAAGCGCGAGGACCGAGATCACCGCCAGTGCAATCGCCAGCCAGGTGCTTTCGACCAGGATTGCTCCTGCCATTGCAGCGTAGCCCGCCAGCGCCGATCCGATCATGTCCGGCCAATAGATACCGGCGCGCGCAGTGTTGATATCGCGCGTCAGGTCTGCGGCCGCGCGCAGCATCGCCTTGTCATCGGGGATTTGCGCATGGATACGCCGCTGCGCGGGCTTTGTGGCAGTTGCTTTCTGCTCGGAAGTGTTCGTCGTCGCGTCCATAAGGCGGGCTTTATAGTCCAGTTTGTTCCAAAGTGCGATGCGTCACGGCAAATGCCCGTGCGCCTGACCCCGCACGCTTGACCCCGCACGCTTGACAGGGCCTTCAAGCATATCAAGAGCGAACCGGGCATGAATGAAAGGTCGATCCACGTGAGCGAGAAGATAGATATTGCACCGGTGTCCGGCAAGGGTGACCTCGATGCATTCATCGATATCGCGTACAGGCTGAATGAAGGCGATCCCAATTGGGTGCCGCCGTTGCGCATGGAAGTGCGTGAACTGCTGACGCCGGGCAAGAACCCGTTTTTCGAACATGCCAAGGTGCAACTGTTTCTCGCTCACCGAAGCGGTGAATTGGTTGGACGGATTTCGGCCCATTACGACGAACTGGCGCTGGCGCAGCCGCCCGAACAGGGCATGGGGCCAGGGACGGGCAACTGGGGCATGATGGAAGCGGCGGACGAGGCCGTGGCGGCGGCATTGATTGCGCGCGCGGAACAGTGGCTGCGCGAACATGGCATGACCCGTGTCCTCGCGCCGCTAAGCCTGTCTGTATGGGATGAGCCGGGCCTGCAGGTGCAGGGTCACGATCACCCGCCAATGATCATGATGGCACATCATAATGCGGATTACGAAGGGTGGGTGGAAGCGCAGGGCTACGACGTGGCGAAGCGGCTATTCACCTACGATCTTAAAATTCACAGCGGGTTTCCTCCACTGATCGACCGCATCGTCGCATCTGGAGAGAAGTCCAGCCGCATTCACGTGCGCATGGTAGACATCACGAATTTCGATGCCGACGCCGCCATTTGCATGGATATTCTCAACGCTGCATGGTCTGGCAACTGGGGTTATGTGCCGTTCACGGAGGCGGAAAAAGTCTATGCGTCCAAGAAGTTGCGGCCACTGACGAAACAGGGCGCCAACATGATCGCCTATGTCGATGGTGAGCCGGCCGCCTTCATGCTGGCATGGCCCGATATCAATCTGAAGCTGAAGGATTACGGTGGCAAGCTGTTCCCGTTCAATTGGCTGAAGTTGCTCTGGTGGCTGCGCAATCCGGATTCGCTCGACTGGCGCGTGCCCCTGATGGGGGTAATTCCGAAATACCAGAACAGTCGCATGGCCAGCCAGCTGGCCTTCATGATGATCGAGTATATTCGCCGCTATTCGGTGGGCCGATTCGATGCCGAACGGGCCGAAGTCGGATGGATCTTAGAAGATAATCAGGGGATGGTGGCGATTGCCGATGCCATCGGAGCCAAGGTCAATCGCGAATACCGCCTTTACCAAAAGCAACTCTAGGCTCAATCGAACCGGGCGGGGAACTCTGGGCATTCATTTCACGTTAGGTTCGCACGTGCAGGAATAGCACCTTTCCGGAGGCCGATGATCGATATTCGCGATAGCAGTACCCGCAGTGATAAGAAGACCAGGGGCAGGAACCTTGGTCGCGTGTTGCTGGTGGAGGATGACGCCGTTCTCGCGCTATCGCTGGAAGACGCTCTGCTTGCCGGGGGAGCGGATGAAGTGATCATCTGCCACACGATGAAGGCAACGGTCGCTGAACTCGAGAAGGATGAGAAGTTGGACGCTCTGATCCTGGATGTGCATCTTGGCGACCGGGATGATGGCTGGGCGGTGGCGGAACTGGTTGCCATGCTGGGCCCCAAACGGCCCTGGATTGCATTTGCCACCGGCGCGCCCAATGAAATACCGGCCCAGATCGCCGAGATGGGTCCGGTGTTCGAGAAGCCCTACGATCCGGAACAGCTCGTAAAGGTGCTTGTAGCCGGACGTAAGAGGGGTCTGTTCTCGCGTTTTCTCGGCTAGTGCCGCCCCGAACTCCCGAAATTATCTACTGTCAGTTCAAGCATGTTGAACGCTTCACGAAAAAAGGCCTCCGATCATTGGATCGGAGGCCTTTCGGGATCGTATCACCAGCCGCTTGGACGGGAGGGGGGGTCTCGGCGGTGACATAGACTAAATGACCGTCCTCAAATGCAGTTCCCAGCGTCCCCAAATTTTGTCCCAAATTTTTGGCCATTTTTTTAGGGATTATTCTCGAGAGGGTTTGCAAAGCCCGTAAACAGCGCCCATTCGAGGCGGGAAAATTCCTGAAAGCAGCGAGCGGAACCCATCCTCCTCGTGTGCGTTCACCTGAAACGAAATACCGGGAAGGGTCTATATGAGTATTGGTGCAGAAGTCGCCGCACATCTACCGTTTCTTCGTCGCTATGGCCGCGCCCTCACAGGGTCGCAGTCCACCGGCGATGCGTTTGTTCAAGCCACACTGGAAGCCGCATTGGCTGACGATGACCTCGCAGATAGCCTTCGCGGTGGCCGCGTGCCGCTGTACAAGGCATTCAACAAGGTCTGGTCCAGCGCCTATATGGAAGTCGAGGACCCGCAGTCCGAAGGCAGTTCACACGAAGTGGCTGCACAGGATCAGCTGAAGCGTATAACCCCGGTCAACCGGCAGGCCTTGCTGCTTACCACGGTGGAAGATTTTACGACCACCGAAGCGGCAGAAATCATGGACATGGATGAAGGCGATGTGGAATCGCTGGTTCGTGAAGCCGTCGCCGAGATCGAGCGTGAGAGTAGCACAAACGTCCTGATTATCGAGGACGAACCGCTGATTTCCATGCAGCTTGAGGACCTGGTGAAATCGCTGGGTCATGAAATTTGCGGAACTGCGGCAACGCGTACGCAGGCACAGGAAGTCGTGGCCGAGAAAACGCCGGGTCTGGTGCTGGCGGATATCCAGCTTGCCGATGGCTCTTCCGGCCTCGATGCGGTGGACGATATTCTCGCCATCGAATCCGTGCCGGTAATCTTCATCACCGCCTATCCGGAACGCCTGCTGACGGGCGACCGGCCGGAGCCGACCTATCTCATCACCAAGCCGTTTCAGGAAGATACTGTGCGTGCGGCAATCAGCCAGGCGCTGTTCTTCGGAACCAGCCGTCCGCTGGACTGATAAAAGTCTGCTGTCAGCGGCTCTGAGCGTCCCCGGCGGATTTTTCGCCGGGGCGCTTCCACAATACCCACCATGCAATTGCTGCAGCGGCAAGACCGCCCAGCAGGTTTGCGGCCAGTTCGCCAAGATAGATTGCCTCGGTTCCCAAGGTACCGCGCAGAAGCCAGGCGAAGGGCACCATCACCAGCATTACGCGGGTGATCGAAAGGGCCAGCGCATTGCTGGCGCGATCAATGGCATTCAGTGCGCCGTTCACCACGATCAGTACGCCATACCCTGCATATCCCCAGACGGATATCGCAAGGTAGGCTGATGTCGCCTCCAGCGTGCGGGGCTCATCGCTGAACAGGTTTGCGAACCAGCCTCGCAGTGTAAACAGCAAGAGAGCGGCAGCCAGACCGTAGCCGAGGCAGAACAGCCCCGCCTGCACAAGCGCGCGCCGCGCCCGGTCGTATTGCAACGCGCCCCAGTTCTGGCCGACGATGGCCCCTATCGAACCCGACAGCGCCAGTAGCGGCACGACTGCAAAACTCTGCAAACGACCACCTGCGCCAAAGCCCGCAACCGCCGCCGAACCCTCTGCCGCCAGCAAAGAGGTAAGAACGGCAAGGCCAGCGGGATTTATCGAATTGGTGAAGGCCGCCGGACCGGCAACCCGCGTCAGCGCCTTGAGCTGCAAACCTATGCGGCAATTGTGCACGGCAGAGGGTCGAAAAGGCAAGTCATGTCTCTTCAGAAGCCAGAAGGCCACGATGACACCCACCAGCCATCCACCGATAGTGGCATAGGCCGCGCCCGCGACGCCGAAACCTTCGAAACCGAAGGCTCCGGTTATCAGCAGCGGATCGAGAACCCAGTTCACCATTGAATAGATAACGAGCACCGCAGTGTTGCTCTTGGCTGCGCCCTGTCCGCGCAGCACACCGTTGGCGCCCATCATCGTCATCATCAGCACGAAACCGAAGGCGTAGGGCTGCATGTATTCGTCGATCAGCGGCAAGACTGCGGCATCGGCCTGCATGAGCTGGAATAGCGGCTGGCGTAGCGCATACAGCAGCAGACCCAGTGTTATGCCCGCAGCCAGCCCCAGCATCAGGCCAAGGTTCGCGCGGGCAAGCGCACGCTCGTCATCCCCCTCTCCCAAAGCGCGGCTGACGACCGAATTGATACCCACCATCACGCCCACGCCCAGGCTCTGCAGCGCGGTGATGACGGGGAAGATGAAGCTGATTGCCGCCAGTTCGTTTGCGCCAAGCTGGCCGATGAAATAGGCGTCGATCACGCCGACGGACATGATCGCGGCTACCCCCACGATGGCGGGCGTCGTCTGCCTGACAAGGTGCCCGGCAATCGAACCGCGAACGAGCTTGGCCCGAGGGTTTTCCGGCTGTTCTGATACTGTTGTGGCCATGCGCCCCCAGATGGTGTGTGGCCGCGCAGCGGCAACATGGCCCTAAGCGCGTGTCATGAAGCGATCAACATCGCTTTGCTACACCTTCGAAGTTTGCCGAAACGGCAGGTAAGCCCGATTACTTCGGTTGGAAAAGCGCGAGGCGTTTACGCGATGTTCCTGCTGTCGTAGATATGCAGGTGCAACTGCCAAGCGCGCGCCTATTGAACCCCAGCCGCCGAGATTTGAGAGGCGTTCTACGAATATGACAGCAATGACGGTGAACGAACGACCTGTCGATTTCGACATGGATCCAGCAACGCCCTTGCTGCACGCTCTACGCGATGCGGCGAACCTGACGGGCACCAAATATGGTTGCGGCGTTGGCGACTGTGGTGCCTGCATGGTGCTGGTGGATGGAGAAGCCTTACGATCCTGCCTTGTCACCATCGGTGAGGCGGAGGGGCGCTTCATCACCACGATCGAGGGCTTGAGCCGCGATCGTTCGCATCCGGTACAGCAGGCCCTGGTGGCCGAGCAGGCGATCCAGTGCGGTTTTTGTACACCGGGCATCGCCATCGCAGCCGCCAGTCTGCTGCGGAGCAATCCCGATCCGACCGAGGCGCAGATCAGGGAAGCCATTCCAAACCTGTGCCGTTGCGGCGTCTATCCCCGGCTTGTTCGCGCGGTGCAGCGCGCTGGCCGCGTGGCGCGTCGGCGCGAAACGATCAGCGCCGCGCCTGCACCGGGGATAGACCCGGCAGACGCGGCGCGCGTCGTTCCGGGCATGCGTCTGGAAGATGCCGGCCCGGGCGATACGTCTTCGGATTAAGCGATCAGAAACGCAACCTTGCGCCGATGCTGGCATTCAGCGGCGCACCCGGCTGGATGTTATTGTCACCATGGGCGCTGGGATAGTAATCCTCGTCGAACAGGTTCTCCACGTTGGCCTGCAACGTCAGCGTCTCGGTCGCCTCGAAGAAGACCGCAGCATCCACACGCGTGTAAGCGGGCAGCACCACGTTGTTGCTGAGCGAGGCAAATTGCTCGGAGAGATGCGTCAGGCCCGCACCAAAGCCGATCCGGTCCGTCACATCGTAGCGCGCCCAGGCGGTGATCTGGTGCTCCGGCACCTGCTGCAGGGTGGTACCTGCGTCAGCCGAGGTGGTGGTCGATGTAATTTCGCCATCAAGATAAGCATAGCCGAGGCTTACCGAGAGCCCGTCGACCGGTTCGCCCACGAGGCCGAGTTCGAAACCTTCGACCTCGCTTTCACCTGCCAGGATTACCAGTCCGGTATTAGCAGGGTCGGGCGCGGTGGTGTTGGAGCGGGTAAGGCGGAAAACCGCCGCCGTCAGCAGCAATTCGGGATGCGGCGCCCACTTAACGCCCGCCTCGATATTTTCGAAGGTTTCCGGTTCCAGCGAGGAAGATTGCTGGCTCAATACCACGAACTGGTCGCCCGATTGCGGCAGGAAGCTTTCTGCATAGCTGGCATAGACGGATAGATTGTCCTGCGGCTTCAGGATCGCGCCGAAACGCGGGCTCCAGCGACTGTCCACGCGGTCGCCATCGAAACCGGAGATGAAATCCGTGCTTTCCAGGTCGAAGCGATCGTAGCGCACGCCTGCGACCAGTTGCAGGATGCCGATATCAAGCTGCTCCTGTGCATAGAAGGACAAGGTGGAAAGTTCGCTGGCGCTGGCGCGCTGTGGCACGAGGGTGAAGCTGGGGACGGTTATCGTATCGTCCAGCGCTACGGTGACGCCGGTATCGGCACCATTGTTGAACAGCGCACGGTCACGCACCGAATCCGTATCCTGAGCGCCCGCTTCTGCGCCGATTAGCAACGTATGGCCAAGCGACCCTGTGTCGAACTGGCCCACAAGATTGACCTGACCGATCAGGTTCTGGCGATCGGTGCCGCTTTCATAGCCCGCAAGGTTCACCGTCGTGTCGGTCGTACCGCTGCCCGGAACGATGTTGGAATAGAACTTGTCGTAATCGGCGAACATCATACTGGCGTTCAAGCTCCAGGCACCGCTGAAATCATGTTCCAGCCTCGTGCGTCCGATATGCACTTCCACATCGCTGAAATTGTATTCGGGATCGCCAAAGAACGTCTCTTCGAAGCCGCGCAGGGGGCCGCCATTGAAGGATGGCACGCCGCGATCGACAACGCGTTCGTCATCGTCGTAGGTGTAATAGGCGTAAAGACGCGTATCGGGGCCGAGGTTGGCGGTGATGGTGGGGGAGAAGCCGAAGAAGCGGCCTTCATACACATCGCGGTGGTTGTCGAATTCCTCGTACGTGCCGGTGAGGCGAACGGCCAGGTTTTCGCCTGCCGGAAGATTGGCATCGCCGGTGATGTTAAAGGCACCAAAGGTATCCACTTGCGCGCCCAGCGAATATTCGGTGACGCCGAACTCGCCAACCTTGGCCACGCGGTTGATCGCGCCGCCACCGGCGCCGCGCCCGAAGATAAGCGCGTTGGCTCCCTTCAACACCTCCACACGCTCCACGTTATACAGCGGGCGATAGTATTGTGCGTCGTCGCGCAGACCATCGATGTAGAAATCGGCGGTGGTTTCCTGCCCGCGAATGAACACCTCGTCCCGATGACCTTCGCCGGTTTCCAGGCTCACGCCGGGGACGAAACGCAATGCGTCGTTCAGGCTGGTTACGGCCTGGTCTTCCAGCTGGTCTGCCGTGATGACGGTAACGGCCTGCGGCACGTCGATGATGGGCGTTGGCGTCTTTGTGCCGGTGCTGCCATCATCGTTTACGTAGCTATCCCGTTCACCGGAGACGACGATGTTGCCGGGCAGGTAATCACGCTGCGCGTCGGTATCGGCGGCGGTAGTGGCTGATGCGGCGGTGGGTGCAACGGTTGCGGCACTTGCCAACAGAGCGAGGCGGATGACGGCGGTACGAATGATGATTCCCTCCAAGAGTCGCTATTGCGATTGATTTGCAGAAGCGCCTCTATTGCGAATGATTATTATTGGCAACGGTTAATGTGGCATTGGCTCCCGGAAATTCGCACGCTAGGTGGCGAAGGGCGTTTCAATCGAGGAGGATCACGTGAAGGCAACCATCTGGCACAACCCGAAATGCAGCAAGTCACGAGGGGTGCTGGCGCTCCTGCAGGAACGTGAGGGCGTGGATGTTGAAGTGGTGGAATATCTTGAAAACCCGCCGGAACGCGACAAGCTGGCGCAACTCTATGCCGACGCAGGAATCTCTCCCGCCCAGGGCTTGCGGCTGGGCGGTACGGACGCGAAGGAGCGTGGCTTGCCCGATGCCGACGCCGATACCGTGCTGGATGCCATTGCGGCGGAGCCAAAGCTCATCGAGCGACCGCTGGTGGAGACCGAAAAGGGCGTGCGGCTTTGCCGTCCGGTAGAAAAGGTCGAGGAAATCCTCTGACGTCTGGCGCCCTTGCGTCTGCCTATTCGAAGGTTCTTCGCGCAGCCTCGGCACTGCCACCGCCAAGCTGGCGGTGCGCGGCGGCGAGAACGGCCAGCATGATCGTGGTGAAGGCCATGCTGATCAGACCGCCACCGATAGCGGTGGCCAATAGACCAACCGTTTCACCCAGCACGCCGAATAGCGCAAACACCAATCCGGCTACCAGCGAAAGCACTAGCAGGGCGACGATCAGCAAAACATAGAGTGCGAAAAGGCGTAGCGAATTGCCTTTCGTCAGACGCCACGATCGCGCCAGCGCCTTGATCGGGTTCATCACGCGCTCGATCGCGATGACAGGTGAAAGGAGCGAGAACTTTACCCAGATATAGATCATCAGCACGACGCCGACGATGCCCAGCAACGCTGCGATGCCGGGGTTGATGGCCGCACCCAGCGCGATCAACAGGATAGGCGTCAGGATCACGGCCAGACCCAGCAGGATCTGTGCCACGATGTAGGGTATCAGCGCCTTGCCGCCGAATGCCAGCGCCTCTCCCACCGTGGGGCGGGAACGGTCCGTCAGCAGTGCAAGCAGGCCCAGGACGCCTGCGGCCTGAACCAGACCGAATACCAGGTATATCCACCAGCTACCGGCGAAATAGTCGCCGAACAGCGCGAAGATTTCCTCCGGATCGGGTTGGTCGCCCATGGCTTCCATCTGCATGATCAGCGCGTCCTGCGATGGCAGGATCAGCGTGGAGATGACATTTGGCAGGAAGAAAAAGACTGCCGCCACGATCAATACGACATCCCTGTTGGCAGAAAGCAACGCTGTCGCCTCGTTCCACGCCCGCTCCAGATCAAGTTTCTCGCTCATTCCACCCTCGTTTCAACAATTGCGCACTTGATAAGCGCGTTCACACCCGCCACGCAATCGCGAAACCATGACTGACACCAGCTATCTCCCCGATCCTGCAATCGAATGGCGTCGCTCCACAGGACATATCCCCTACAGGGACGCCCTGGCAGAGCAGCAAGCGCGCAGCGATGCGCTGATGGCGGGCGAAGGGCAGGAACTGGTGTGGATGCTGGAACATCCGCCGGTCTACACGGCAGGCACCAGCGCGGACGGGGCCGAGCTGGTGGACCCGCGCTTCGACGTTGTGGAGACCGGGCGCGGCGGACGCTACACCTATCATGGACCCGGTCAGCGAGTGACTTACGTCTTGCTGAACCTGAAGAACCGTCTGCGCGACGTGCGCCAGTTCGTTCACGCTCTGGAGGGCTGGGTCATCGCCACGCTGGCCGATTTCGAGGTGGAGGCTTTCGCCGTGCCCGAGCGGGTGGGCATCTGGACGCATGACCTCGACGGGGCGGAAGCCAAGATCGGCGCGATCGGTGTGCGCGTGCGGCGCTGGGTTACGATGCACGGATTTGCGGTGAACCTGTCACCCGACCTTTCCCATTTCACTGGCATCGTGCCCTGTGGCATCGCCGAATATGGCGTTACCAGCATGGCGATGCTTGGAAAGACGGTTGCGCCCGACGAATGGGATGAGGCATTGCTGGCCCATGCCGGGGATTTCCTCAAGGCCATTTCGAATCCGGAGAATTCCTAGACCATGTCCAGTCCCTCGAAAATCGCGCTCGCCCTTCCGGTGCTGCTGGCGCTATCCGCCTGCGAGGACGAACCTGAGGTATCCGTGGAGGACGACGGACGCGAAGCCTCCGGCCAGGTTCTGGAAGGTTCGATAAGCGATGAAATGATCCCGCTCGATCAGGTTCGCTCGCAAGCCCCTCTGGCCGAAGCGGACGGATCCGAGGACGGCGAAACCGACGAGCCCGAGGCCGAGTAGGCGCTGCGGCGCAAGCGGATGGATAATGGCGCGGAGCCAATTCGCACAAGGCTGATCGGCCTTGCTGCACTGCTGGTGGGCAATGTGACGTTAGCTTGCGGACCATGGCTGGTGCGTCTTGCCGATACCGGCCCTGTCAGTGCCGGTTTCTGGCGCGTGGCGCTGGCACTGCCGTTCCTGTTCCTTATCGCAAAGCTTCGCGGGGAACGCATTGTCGGCATACCCCGAAAGGCCACGTTGCTGGTGCTGGCAGGCGGCGTGTTCTTCGGGTTGGATATCGCCACCTGGCATATCGGTATCGGCGATACGCGCCTCGCCAATGCGGTGTTGTTCGGCAACGCGGGCAGTGTGATCCTGATGGTGTGGGGCTTTGTCATGTTGCGCCGCCTTCCCAGGGGGCGTGAATGGCCCGCGATCCTGGCGGCTCTTGCCGGGGCAACCATATTGCTGGGCCGTTCGATGGAGCTATCGGCGACCAATTTCGTGGGCGATCTCTTCTGCCTGCTGGCTGGACTGCTCTACGCCGGATACCTGCTGCTGTTGCAGGATGCGCGCCGCAGTTTCGGCAGTTGGAGCGTGCTGGCGGTTTCGAGCAGTGCCAGCGTGGCAGTGTTGCTGGTGGTGGCGCTGGCCTTGCGCGAACCTTTCTGGCCTACCGACTGGACGCCGGTGCTCGTGCTCGCGCTATCAAGCCAGCTCGTCGGACAGGGGCTGCTCGTCTATTCGCTGAAGCTGTTTCCTCCGTTGGTGATCGGGATTGCCCTGCTGACCCAGCCCGCCGTGGCGGCGCTGGTTGGCTGGATGGTGTTCGGAGAATGGCTGGTGCCGCTGGATGTGCTGGGCATCGTGCTGGTAGGCAGCGCGCTGGTGCTGGCGCGGGTAACGATGCCCAAGGAGCCGCCGCGTCCGCGCGTCAATCCTGTTTGAAGCTGACCTGCTTGAAGTCGGTCATCAGACGGTCGAACTGCTCTTCAATCTCGTCCAGATCCGGTCCTTCCAGCGAAAGACGCGCCTGTTTGCGCAGCAGTTCGGCTTCGCCCAGCAGCAACTCACGTCGCTTGGTCGATTCCAGCGTTACCGCTACGTCTCGCAATGAAGCGAGCATGATCTTTGCCGCGATCGGGCTTGTCGCGACCGCACTGCGCATGGCGCCGAAGCCGCGCTGGACATAGTGACGGAAATCGTCGGGTAGCGGATGGATGGCGCAGTCTTCGTCGCCGTTACCGCAGATGTCTTTCACCAGTCGCCGCTTGCCCAGATGCGCTGTGGCTGCACCCAGCCAGTGCAACGCGGTGACAGCGGTGAAAGGATCGTTTATGCCGGGGGACAAGGCTCGCAAACCGATTTCCACCAGCTCGTCGATCAGGAATTGCGGATCCTGTTCCGGCGTGCGGGCAAAGCCGAGGGTAAAGGAGGCGCGCAGGCCATCGCGGCAACCATCGGTGCAGTCACCGCCGGAAACCTCCATCAAGGGAAGGCCTTCATGCACGAAATCGCCGGTGCGCACGGCCAGCGTTACCTCGCATTCGTGCTTGCGCGCCAGTTCGATGAGCTCGGAAAAGTCGATCAGCTGAACATAACCAGGCTTGTGGGCCAGCAGCGGCTCTCCCCTCCGCCGCTTGTCCGGCCCATCATCGTTGCCCGCTTCGGGATAGGTTTTCTCTATCGCATTTATCAGGCGGCTTCCGATCCCCTCGATCACGCGCGCTATGCGGATGCCGGAAGGAACGTGGTTGAGAAAATAGACCAGCACCGCAACCGAGATCACCATCAGCGCGAAGGCCACCAGTAGCGAGAGTTGCGGCACGAAGCCGGGCAGGGCGGTGGCAGCAGCCTCTGCGGCATCGGCAGGCTGCTCGTCCTCTGCCCGCACCGTGCGCAGCACCGTCAGCGAGAATACGAAGGTGCCGATGAATGTGGCGAGGCTGAACTGGTTGCCCTTGTCTTCCATGAAATTGGTAAGCAGCCGGGGACCATAGGTGCCACTGGCATAGCTGACCGCGACGATAGTGATGGAAAAAACGGTAGAGGCGACTGCGATCATGCTGCCGGCGATCACCTGCAGCATGGTCGATGCGCCGCCGGGCCGCGCGGGCGCCAGCCATGCGACATCATTCAGCCATTCGGCCCAGCCGGCACGGTCGGCATAGATACACACGAAGGCCAGTACCAGCGCCAGCACCGCGAACAATGCCGGATAGAACCAGTAATTGGCGTTAAGTCGGCGCCACGCCCACAGGATTTCGGCTTTCATGCGCTATGCAACGCGTGATCGGTGCGGGGGTGGCAGGCCATCGCTTCAGGCGTCCGGATCGCCCAGGTCACCCTTGCCGATGGTGCCGCTTGCCATTTCCAGCATCTTGTCGAGGCTTGCCTTGGCTTTCAGGCGCAGGCTCTCCTCGATTTCGATACGCGGTTCCAGGTCACGCAGACACAGGTAGAGTTTCTCCATCGTGTTCAGCGCCATGTAGGGACAGATATTGCAGTTGCAGTTGCCGTCTGCACCCGGCGCGCCAAGGAAAGTCTTCTCCGGCAGCGCCTTTTCCATCTGGTGGATGATATGCGGCTCTGTCGCCACGATCAGCGTGTCACCCGGGAAGGTCTTGGCAAATTGCAGGATCGAACTGGTGGAGCCGACGTGATCGGCATGATCGATGATGGTCGGCGGGCATTCGGGATGCGCGGCGATGGGCGCTTCGGGATGCTCGGCCTTTAGCTTGAGCAGTTCCCTTTCGCTGAATGCCTCGTGCACGATGCACACCCCCGGCCACAGGAGCATGTCACGATTGAACTTGCGGTTCAGGTAGCCACCAAGGTGACGGTCCGGCCCGAAGATGATCGGCTGGTCCTCCGGGATCTGCTCGAGAATTGTTTCCGCGCTGGAACTGGTGACGATCACGTCCGACAGGGCTTTTACCTCTGTCGAGCAGTTGATGTAGGTGAGCGCTATGTGATCGGGGTGTTTTTCACGGAAGGCGCGGAATTTGTCGGGTGGGCAGCTATCCTCCAGCGAACATCCGGCTTCCATGTCTGGCAGCACGACGATCTTTTCCGGCGATAGGATCTTGGCCGTATCGGCCATGAACTTTACCCCGCAAAAGGCGATCACGTCTGCATCGGTTTCCGCCGCCTTCTTGGACAGTTCAAGCGAATCCCCGACAAAATCGGCCAGGTCCTGCAATTCGGGCTTTTGGTAGTAGTGGGCGAGGATCACTGCGTTGCGCTCCTTGCGCAGGCGGTCGATCTCTTCACGCAGGTCAACGCCTGCCGGAATTGCTGTCTGGTCGGTCATGCTTATGGTCCCGTCATCAAGTGCGTGGGATAGGTTTGCCCGCGCTTATATAAACAATGCGCGATTTTGCGAGAGAGTTCCGCTTTGATGCTGCACCAAGTGCCGCGTTTGCAATGAGAGCCCAAGTCCCTATGGTCGGGCCGTTCCCCCAATCGATAATGGCGAAGGCGCGTTCGAAACGTGCCGACCGGATTGTTACGGGCATTGCAGGAGAAGATTTCAAGTGACCGAGCAGGTACCAATACCCACCCCCAGCGGAAATCGTATCGATCCGCCTCTGGTAAACCTGTCGATCAATACGCACGACCGTGGCTTTTACGACGGGTTCTCCCGTTCTGTTACCATTCCTTCCAAGATCATCGTCTCGCTGATCATCATGTGGGCGATCTTCTTCCCGGTCAGCGCCAACGAGACGCTGTCCGCAGCAAACAACACCATTATCGCCACTTTCTCCGGCTGGTACGTCTATCTTGTTGCCGCACTGATGCTGACGATGCTGGTACTGGCGATTTTACCGCAGTCGGGGTCTCTGCGTATCGGCAATCCGGGCGAAAAGCCTGAGTTCGGCCGTTTCAGCTGGTTTGCCATGCTTTTTGGCGCAGGCATCGGTATCGGCATGCTCACCTATTCAACAGGGGAGCCGCTGTCGCATTGGCAGAACAATCCGGATGTCATCCGCGGCACGCTGGAGCCGCTGAGCCGGGAAGCCATCCGTCCTGCGTATATCTACACCTTCCTGCATTGGGGGCTGGCAGCCTGGGGTTCCTACGGTCTGGTAGGCCTTGCGATCGGCTATGTCGCCTATCGCCGTAACCTGCCGCTTACCATCCGATCCGCCCTGGCGCCGCTGTTCGGCAGGATGATGTCTGGCGGTTTCGGCCATGTCGTCGATATCGTGGCCGTGGTGGCCACCATTCTTGGCGTCGCCGTGACGATGGGCCTAGGCGTGGAGCAATTCGTTGCCGGGCTTTACCGGCTGGGGCTGGGCGACTGGCTGCTGGACGCAGAGGGAAGCTCCACACCCGCAGCCATCGTCATATCGCTGGTGCTGCTTGTGGGCGCTTCCACCATCAGCGCATTGTCCGGCGTGGGTAAGGGCATAAAATGGCTCTCCAATCTCAACATGGGCCTGTCTTTCACGCTGCTACTGCTGTTCGCCGTAGTGGGGGCGGGGTTCTACGGCCTCGAACTGCTGGGCGTGGCGCTATACGATTATCTCCGCAACCTTCCCCAGCTGGCCTTCACGCTGTTCAGCAGCGACGGCAGCGTAGTGGGAGATGCACTGGTGCGTTGGCAGCTCGACTGGTCGGTTTTCTACTGGGCTTGGTGGATTGCCTTTGCCCCATTCGTCGGCATGTTCATCGCGCGCATTTCACGCGGGCGTACGGTGCGCGAATTCGTGCTGGGCGTGCTGCTGGTGCCATCCCTGATGTGCTTTGTGTGGATGGCGCTGGTGGGCGGCACCGCGATCGACCTGGAACTGAGCGGCGTTGCCGATGGTGCCATAGTCGGGGCCGCCATGCCCGATCAGCTCTATGCCACTCTGGCGGTGCTGCTTGATCCGGGTCTTGCTGCGGTCTTTTCGGGCCTCGTGGTCATCCTGCTGATGACCTACCTTATCACCAGCGCCGATAGTGCGATCCTTATCGTCAACACCATCAATGGCGCGGGCGAAACAGAGGGACAACGTCGCCGGCACATCCTGTTCTGGGGAACGGCCCTTGCCTTTGTGGTGGGCTCCATGCTGATCATCGGCGGGATCGACGCGATCCGGATCACGATGATTATCGGCGCCCTGCCTTTCTCTGTCGTGGTAGCCCTGATGGCCGTTGCGATCGTGAAAGCCGTGGTGTTCGATCTCATTCGCAAGCGCCAGGGGGTGCCCTGTACTGCAGAGGCCTGTGAGGAGTGGGATCAAGAACAATAAAAATGATCCAATAGATTATGAACCGAATCTCCTATTAAGGTGATCTCGTTGTCATTGGATTACTATTCATTGCGTTATATGCGTATATTGATACCGTATGCAAAGCATAGATGTTTCATGTCTTCATAAATGAAATACAATGCAGTTAATATTTGACTGTTTCATTGGCGTCGTTGCATCTGTGGTTATTCTGCAACATCATTTGGTAGTCGAGAGAATTTCGCCAGACACTGTGGAACGTTCGCAGCTTCCCCGTTATTCGGGCGCAGCACGCGCGCTGTATTGAACCGCGCGGCACCCAACTCCTGATCGTGTTGCAACCAAGCATCGCAGCGTGATCGCAAACAATGATCTCCAAAGGGTATCAAACATGTCGAAGTATATCAGCGGCGCGTCCGTCGGCGCGCTGGCTATCGCTCTTGCTACGCCTGCCATGGCGCAGGACGAGGCGGCTCCCGCAACGCACGCCCGCCAGGGCGGCGTGGGAACGATCATCGTCACCGCGACGAAGCGCCAGGAAGATCTGCAGGACGTTGCAGTTTCGGTTCAGGCGCTGGGCGAAGAAGGTCTCGAGCAACTCAACATCGACACGTTCGAGGATTACCTCGAGCAACTGCCGACGGTTACCGCGGGCGGCAGTGGCCCAGGCCAGTCCACCATCTACATTCGCGGTCTGGCTTCCACCACACCGAACCTGACGACCGCCGGCGTTGCCGGTCTGGCACCGAACGTGGCCTTGTATCTGGACGAGCAGCCGCTGGCGCAGCCGGGCCGTAATCTTGACGTTTACGCCGCCGACCTTGCGCGTATCGAGGTGCTGTCCGGGCCACAAGGAACGCTGTTCGGTGCCAGCTCGCAGGCCGGTGTGGTCCGCCTGATCACCAACAAGCCAAGCCTCGCCGGTTTCGATGCCGGTGCAAGTGCAGGTGTAAGCTTCACCCAGGGTGGGGAAACATCATACAAGACGGAACTGATGCTGAACGTTCCCGTGACGAACAGCGTTGCCGTTCGCGGCGTCGCCTATCTCGACCAGCAGGGCGGCTATATCGACAACATCGCCGGAACCCGCGATGCCAGCGAAAGCGCGCGTTTCCGTCCCGAAGGCACAGTGCGTTCCAACGGTATGCCGGTGAGCGCGCTGCGCGCCGGTTTCCAGGCCGGTGCCGACTTTTCCAACGTGAATTTTCTCGATGCCACCAACAACAATCTGGTTGAGGACAAGTTCAACGGCACGACCTATGCCGGCTTTCGTGCCACCGCGCTGTGGGAAGTGAACCCGGACTGGACGATCACGCTGGCCCATTCTCGTCAGAGCCTGGAAAGCGACGGCGTGTTCTTCGCCGATCCCGAACTGGGCGGCCTGGATGACCTGGAGGTCCAGCGTTACGAAGATGACCGCCTGGAAGACGATTTCAGCAATACCAGCTGGACCGTCGAAGGCCGCATCGCCATGCTCGATGTGGTTTACACCGGTGCCTACACCGACCGCGAAACGCAGCAGCAGGTCGATTATTCCGACTATCTCTTCGTTGGCCAGTACCTGCCCTATTATATCTGCGACGGTTCGGTCAGCTATCCGGGCAGCAACGATCCGTCTGGCACCTGTCAGGCCCCGAACCTGTATGTTACGTCCGACAGCGAGACCACCGTGTTCACGCAGGAATTGCGCTTCAGCACGCCTGCAGACTGGCGCATTCGCGCTACGGCGGGCGGTTTCTATTCCGATCTGGAGTTGAAGGAGCGCAACGACTTCAACTATCCAGGCAACGTGGCCGCAGCGCCGTTTGGAGGGTTCGCACCCAACTTCCCGCAGGTTGGTTTCACCACCGATTCAGGCCCGTTCCCCGAAGACACCATCTTCCGCAATGACATTCGCCGTACGGACGAACAGATCGGCATCTTCGGTGAAGCCAGCTTCGACATCGTGCCTGACCTGCTCACCATCACGCTGGGTGCGCGCTATTACGATATCGAGGTGGATTTCGAAGGCAGTGCCAACGGTTCGTTCTGTAACGCGGGCGCGGCACAGGATGCCAACGCATTTGGCACCGATCTGAACGATCTGTACGATGGCGACGGTGAATACACCTTCATCGACAGCTGCAACGCAAACCTTCGCCAGACCTTCGATCTGGACGACAGCTTGCAGGATATCCAGAACGCAGGACTTTCCCCCACCCAGGCACAGCAGGTGTTCAACGCGGTGCGTGCTCCCGATGTCGCGCAGACCGATGGTTTCATCTACAAGGCATCACTGGAAGTCACGCCGACGCCGGATACGCTGGTCTATGCCACCTATTCGGAAGGTTTCCGTCCCGGCCTGCTGAACCGTCCGGGCGGCGCCACCAACGGACAGGGCTTCACCGTTCCGTTCGAACTGGAAACCGACGAGGTGCAGAACTATGAACTCGGCTGGAAGCTCGACCTGATCGACGGCCAGCTCCGGTTCAACGGCAGCGCCTTCTATGTCGAGATCACCAACCTGCAGACGACCATCTTCGATCCCAGCATCACCAACCTGTTCTTCTCGGACAATGCGGCGAATGTGGAGATCAAGGGCGTCGAGGCCGACTTCACCGTCGCGCCGTATGCGTTGCCCGGCTTCACCTTTGCTGGTGCCCTCTCGATCCTCGACACCGAGATCACCGAGGTACTGACGCCGACCGACGACGTGGTGGCAGGTGAACCCCTGGCTTTCGCTCCGGAATTCCAGGGCAATGCGCGCATTCGTTACGAGTTCGACCTGTCCAGCACGCTGGAAGCCTATGTCCAGCCGCAGGTCACCTATTCGGCGAAGAAGTTCACCGACATCATCGAGATCAACAAGCTTGAACTCGACAGTTACACCGTGGTGGACCTTGCCGCTGGTATTGTAGCCGATCAGTGGCGCTTTGAAGTCTATGGTGAAAACCTGACCGACAAACGCGCGCAAATTTCCGGTAACTTCGTGAATGATCGTGAACGTATCACTGTGAACCGTCCGCGCACGGTCGGTATCAGGGTTTCTTACGACTATTGATAGACCCACCGGCTTGAACACAGATGCGGGGGCGGACTTCGGTTCGCCCCCGTTTCTTTTTTGAAGCCTCGCCTCTGCTTTGTTACAGGCCCGCGCATGAGTGAACATGGCGAACAACTGATGCTGGCCCAGAAAGCCCTGCAGGCGGGCAATTTTGCCCAGGGCCTTGCCTTGGTTGAGCCGGTATTGGCAGCAGAGCCGGGCGAAGGTGAAGCGCTGTACATGGCCGCCGTGGCGCTGCGTTATCTGAACCGTCCGCAAGAGGCGCAGGCCATGCTGGCGCGGTTACATGCAGCCATGCCCGAATATGGCCGCGCCTGGCAGGAGGCGGGGCACCTGGCTCGCGCGCAAGGTCATCAGGCGCAGGCGATTGCGGCTTACCTGCGTGCCACCCGCTTCAATCCGGCGCTGGATGCAAGCTGGCGTGCTCTGGCCGAACTGCAGGATGGCGCTGCGGCGCGCGGCGCGCAGTCGCAGGCGGAGCGGATCGCGGGCCTGCCACGCGAACTGGTGGCCGTGACCCACCATCTGCACGAGGGCCGCATCCTGCGCGCCGAAGAAATCTGTCGCCATTTCCTCCGCACCCATCCGCAGAACGTGGAAGGCATGCGTTTGCTGGCGCAGATCGGCATCAAGCTGGGTATCCTGGACGATGCCGAATTCCTGCTGGAAAGCGCCCGCGTGTTTGAGCCGGATAACGTGCAGGTGCATCTGGATTACATCGACGCCCTGCGGCGCCGCCAGAAGTTCGACCACGCGCGGGCGGAGGCCGAAAGCCTTTATCAAAGCGATCCAGACAATCCGCTGTTCCAGTCGCACCTTGCCATCGAATCCATGCAAACAGGCGATTACGACCGCGCTTTCGCCCTGTTTGACAAGGTGCTGGAAAAGGTGCCGGGCGATCCCGCTACTCTCACCAGCCGAGGCCATGCGCTGAAGACCACCGGCATGGGCGAAGAGGCAGTCCAAAGCTATCGCTCGGCCGTTTCGGCAAAACCCGATCACGGCGACGCCTGGTATGCGCTGGCCAACCTGAAAACGTACAGGTTCACGGACGACGAGATGACCCGAATGGAGGAGCAGGTGGCGCGGCCCGACCTTGCATTCATGGACCGTGTCCACCTCTCTTTCGCGCTGGGGAAGGGACATGAGGACCGGAAGGATTACGAGGCGAGCTTCGGCCACTACGAGCGCGGTAATGCGCTGAAACGCGCACAGACCCGGTACGATGCCGATACGATGAGCGCCGAACTGGCGAAACAGCGTGAGTTCTGCACACGCGGACTGTTTGCCAGGCATGCAGGCGCCGGGCACAAAGCGCCTGACCCGATCTTCATCCTCGGCCTGCCTCGCGCCGGCTCTACCTTGCTTGAGCAAATCCTCGCCAGTCATAGCCAGGTCGATGGTACGCTGGAACTGCCCGATATCCTTGCGCTGGCGCACCGGTTGCGCGGGCGCAAGGCGGGCCAGTCACGCTATCCGCAAGTGCTGCATGACCTTTCGGCCGAGCAACTGGAGACTTTCGGCAAGCAGTATATCGAAAACACCGCCATCCACCGGCAGGGCGCGCCGTTCTTCATCGACAAGATGCCGAACAACTTCCGTCACATCGGCCTGATTCATCTGATTCTGCCCAATGCGAAAATCATCGATGCCCGCCGCGCACCAATGGATTGCTGCTTCTCCGGCTTCAAGCAATTGTTCGCAGAAGGGCAGGAATTTACCTACGGCCTCACCGAAATCGGTCGCTATTTTGCCGATTACGTAGACCTGATGCAGCATTGGGACGAGGTTCTGCCGGGCCGCGTGCTGCGTGTGCAGCATGAGGATGTGCTGGACGATCCCGAGGGGCAGATCAGGCGGATGCTGGATTATTGCGGGCTGGAATTCGAGGAAGCCTGCCTCAATTTCCACAAGACCGACCGCGCCGTGCGCACGGCCAGCAGCGAGCAGGTGCGCAAACCCATCAACCGCGCAGGGCAGGGTGCATGGGTGCCGTTCGATCCTTGGCTGGGCGATCTGCGCGCCGTGCTGGGAATGGAAACCTGATCCGCATCAGGCGAGACGCGATCCGTCTGGCGGTGCAACCTCACGGTCCGGCCCGGCGAGGACGATAGCGCCATCGGCATCGGGAAAGCCGAGCACCAGAACTTCGGACATGAAAGGGCCTATCTGGCGCGGCGGGAAGTTGACCACCGCCATGACCTTCCTGCCCTTCAGACTGTCCGGCGTGTAATGATTGGTGATCTGGGCAGAGGACTTTCTTACGCCGATGTCAGGCCCGAAATCCACCCACATTTTGATCGCGGGCTTGCGCGCTTCTGGAAAGGGTTGCGCGTCGATTACCGTGCCGCAGCGGATGTCCACCGCCATGAAGTCTTCGAATGTAATTTCGCTCATATGGCGCAGGCCTATGTCGGCTTGGCGCTTGAGTCCAGTTAACCTGCAAGGCTGCTCTGGCGCGGCGCAGTCAACGCGCCTAGTGGCCCGAATCATGGTGTCCTCGCTCAACCTTGTCCGCCCGCTTCTGGTGGCGATATTCATGCTGATGGCGGGCAGCGGCTTTCTAAGCACGCTGATTGCCATCCGGCTGGAATCCGCTGGACAAAGCGCACTGCTGATCGGCCTGGTGGCCACCAGCTATTTCGGCGGTCTGACGCTGGGCGCTTTGAAAGTGGCGTCACTGATTGCGCGGGTCGGCCATATCCGCGCTTTCGCCGCTTTCGTATCCTTCTATTCCGCCAGTTCGCTGACCTATGCGATCATCGACCTTCCGCTGCTTTGGATCGTGCTGCGCTTTGCCGATGGTTTCATGATGAGCGGGGTCTTCGTCTGCCTGGAAAGCTGGCTGAACCGCGTGGCACGGCCTGACAATCGCAGTTCTATCCTGGCGACCTACATGATCGCTCTCTATGCCGGGCAGGCCGTGGGACAATTTCTGCTGAACCTTGGCGACAATACGCCCGCGTTGCCGTTCATGGCATCTGCCGTACTGCTGTCGCTTTCCGTCTTGCCGGTGGTGTTGACCAGGATCGAGCAGCCTATCCTCGAAGAAGTTGCGCCTTTTTCGCTGAAACGCCTCTACGAAGCGTCACCGCTGGGAATCGCCGGATCGGTTGCGACAGGCATGATGCTGGGAGCGTTCTATGCTCTTGGAGCGGTCTTCGTGCAGCGACAGGGGCTGCCGTTGTCGCAGGTGGCGCTGTTCACGTCCTGCGTGATCGCAGGCGGGGTGGCCTTGCAATATCCGCTTGGTCGACTGTCCGACCGGTTTGACCGGCGGCGCGTAATCGTCGCCTGCATGCTGGTGACGGCGGTACTATGCGCTGGCCTCGCCATGGTTCGGCAGCCGGACGCCATTTTCCTCGTCGGCGCGCTGTTTGGCGGGTTCTCGTTCGCGCTTTACCCATTGTGCGTTGCACATACGAACGATCATCTGGAAGACAGCGAACGCGTAGGGGCGAGCAGCGGGCTGGTGCTGGCCTATTCGGTGGGCGCAGCGGCGGGTCCGATGGCCGGATCGGTGGCGATGGCCCTGCTGGGACCAAAGGGTTTGTTTGCCGCGATTGGCATTATGGCGGTTGCAGGAGCTGTCTTCGGGCTGTGGCGCATGGCTGTCAGCCAGCCTGTACCGGAAGCGCAGCAGCAGGATTTCCAGGCTTTACCCCGTACCACGCCCATGGCCTCCGTGCTGGAAGACGATATCGAAAACTGGGATGAGCGAAAGCCTAGTCGCTAGCGAAGCGCACATCCACCACGACATCGCCAAAGCCCGCAACCTGCAGGGGAATGGCAAGATTCTGGCTTACAGCCGTCCGGGCCGCGTCGCGTGCGAGGTTCATAACCTCAGCGTTACGGGCAAAATCCCGTGCGCGCCGGGCCGCCTGCTGCGAATTGTTGCGGCTTAGCGATACCGAAGCATCGCGACTGACATACAGCCCATCGGTAAAATAGCGCGCTTCCGCCTCGTTCAGATTGGGCGTGGAGACTTCCAGGTCGGGCAGCGTGACCTGCAGGGTTTCGCTGGTTTCGTTCCAGCTAAAGTTTGCGCGATCCATGTCCGACAGGTCCAGCCGGTATTCCACGGTTGCAGGCACGATCATCGCCTGGCGCGATTGCAGGGCATCCACCTCGAAGGGGCCGACGTTGGGCGTGCTGACGCTTTCGGCCACCACGTCAAAGCGGCTGGAAAACACCGTCAACGCATTCTGCTTTTCGAAGGCCAGCATCGACGTGGCGACGATATCGCCCTGCGGCTGCGGACCCCACTTCTCCCAGGCTAACCACGCCAACGCGACAACCAACAGCAGCACCACCACCCACGGCGCGCCTCTTGGCACCGTTCGTGTACCCGTGCGCGCAGGCGGCGTGTCTACATGCGGATCGGCCCGAAGACTGGCGGGGCGCACGCCGGTGCTTTCGTCATCTCTCAGATTGTTGACCATACGTTCCCTGAACGGCTCACCATGCCACGCTGTTCCAGATCAAGCAGGTGCGCGTGCACGCTTTGCGCAGCCGCAGGCCACAACTTCTCGCTGATCCCCTTGTACATTACGGGCACCAGCGCCTCGATACTGCGCGCCTTTTCGCCCAGCAGGCGGGTGATCTGCCGTTCGCGCTGGCGGCGGTGGCCGATCATGCCGCGCACCAGCTGGCGCGGCTTTTCCACGGCAGGGCCATGGGCGGGATAATAGATACGATCCTGTTCGCGTTCGTACAGCCGTGCGAGGCTGGCCATATAGTCCGCCATGTCGCCATCTGGCGGCACCACCACGCTGGTGGACCAGCCCATCACATGATCGCCGGTGAACAGCGCGCCCGTTTCCTCCAGCGCAAAGCACAGGTGGTTGGACGTGTGGCCGGGGGTGGCGAGCGCGCGCAATGTCCAGCCGGGGCCGGTCATCGCTTCGCCATCCTCCATTACCCTGTCGGGCGCATAGGTCTGATCGAAAGGCGCGTCTACGCGCGGCGCATCGCTATGAATATGCAGCGGCGCGCAGCCGACGATGGGCGCGCGCGTCATTTCGGCAAGTGGCGCGGCGGCGGGCGAATGGTCGCGGTGGGTGTGGGTGCACATTATGGCCAGCACCCGCCTATCGCCGATGGCGGATTGCAACGCGGTGAGGTGATCCTCGTCCGCCGGCCCAGGGTCGATCACTGCAATCCCCTCCTGCGTTCCGACCAGATAGGTCTGCGTGCCGGTGTAGGTGAAAGCCGAGGGATTGGGCGCGAGGACACGTTCGACCAGCGGTTCGATCTGCTCGGCCATGCCGGTTGGCCAGCTTGCGGGATCATGGGGTTGCGGGGGAGGGGCCATGCTGCGCATATGGCGAAGCGAGAGAGGTTTGCCAATGATAGACCAGTCCATTCTTGTTCTGGATGAAGGTACCACCAGCACGCGGGCCATGCTGTTTGCGCAGGACGGTGCATTGCGCGGAGCAGAGCAGGCGGAACTGACCCAGCACTATCCGCGCTCTGGCTGGGTCGAGCATGATGCGGGCGAGATCTGGGAAAAAACGCTCGCCTGTGCCCGCGCCATGGTGGACAAGGCCGGCGGCGCGGGGCGGATTGCCGCCATCGGTATCACCAATCAGCGCGAAACCGTGGTGGCATGGGACAAGGAGACGGGTGAACCGCTTTCGCGCGCCATCGTGTGGCAGGACAGGCGCACGGCGGACATTTGCAGGCAGTTGAAGGACGCCGGACACGAGGCGGAAGTGCGCGCCCGAACCGGCCTGCTGCTCGATCCCTATTTCTCAGGCACCAAGATGCGCTGGCTGCTGAACAATGATGCGGCGGTAAAGGCCGCAGCCAGTGCAGGTACGCTTGCCTTCGGCACCGTGGAAAGCTGGCTGGTGTGGAAACTGACGGGCGGGGCGCAGCATATCAGCGATGCCAGCAACGCAAGCCGCACGCTATTGCTGCCGCTGGATGCGTCCGGCTGGGATCAGGAATTGTGCGGGTTGCTGGGCGTGCCTGTGGAAACGCTGCCGCGAGTCACCGATTGCGCAGGCGAACTCGCCGTTACCGAGCCTGGCCTGCTGGGCGGTGCCATTCCTATCTGCGGCATGGCAGGCGATCAGCAGGCCGCCACCATCGGACAGGGCTGCCTTTCGCCCGGCGAAACCAAGGCGACCTATGGCACCGGCGCCTTCGTGCTTTCCAACACCGGAACACAGGTGCCGTGGTCCGATAACCGACTGCTGGGCACTATCCTTTATCAACTTGCAGGAGAACGGCACTACGCCATCGAAGGCGCGGTGTTCGTGGCGGGCAGCCTGATCAAGTATTTGCGCGACACGCTGGGCCTGATTGCCACCGCTGCCGAGACCGAAGAACTGGCCCGTTCGATACCCGATAATGGCGGCGTGGTGGTGGTGCCGGCCCTGTCCGGTCTCGGCGCGCCGCATTGGCGGCCGGAGGCGCGTGGCATTATCTCGGGCCTGGGGTTCGACACGGGCCGCGCCCACATCGCCCGCGCCAGCCTGGAGGCGATGGCACATCAGACCCGCGACCTTGCCAGCGGATTTGCCGCCGACGGGTGCCAGTGGACCGGGCTGCGGATCGACGGCGGCATGGCGGTGAACGACTGGATGGCGCAGGATATTGCTGACATTCTCGGCCAGAGCGTGACGCGTCCGGATTTTGTGGAAACCACCGCCCTTGGCGCAGCCATGCTGGCAGCAGTGGGTTGCGGCATGAAGGCTGATCTGCGCGAGGCGGCCGACAGCATGATCGGCGCGACGCAGGTTTTCAGGCCCGGTATGAACGAAGAAGCGCGCCAGCAGCGCCTGTCACGTTGGGAAGCGGCGCTGAAAAAGGTCTAGTTGGCGAAAGCGTAACCCAGCCGTTGCCGCAAGCGGTGGACGGCGGCAGGCTGCAACTCGAACCGGTGTCGCCACGCCTTGTCCAGCCGTTCGACGCGAGCGTATAACGACACCGAACGATCGACGATATCGGCAATGTTTGGTGGCAACAGCGCAAGTTCGCTGCGATCCGGCTCCGGCTGGGCCGGTGGCAGGCGCCCATGGTGACGCAGCTGGAATTCACTGATCTCGCCCGCAAGATAAGCGCGCTGGTTCAGTAGCCATGCGATGAGGTGCATCATGCGCGTTGTGGTGCGCAGGGCCTCGCAGCTTAGTGCCACGCGCGCGGCGGATTGTCGTGAGCTGACACTACCAAACCAGTCACCCAGGTCAAAACTTGCGCGGGCTTCGTCTGCGAGCAGCAGAGCGTCCTCGTACAACGTCTCTATGATGGACGGGGAGATCGTTGCCGTTTGTGTCATCGCACATGGCATGTAACGCTTCGCCTTGCGCTGCGCTACTGACAGGGTAGTTAATTCCGACAGGGAATGCGGCCTGTCCCGATAGGAAACGGGTTTTGCGCGATCCCTAGGATTTCTTAGGTATGACTATCTAGGCGATGATGTCGGGCGTCAGGTAATCCTCGATCTGGCTGATCTGGTCGCGCAGGCGCAGCTTGCGTTTCTTCAGCCGCGCGACCTGCAGCTGGTCTGGTCCGCCGGTCTGCAGCAGCGCCTCTATGGCGATATCAAGGTCACGGTGTTCTACCTGCAGGGCAGCCAGCCGTTTGCGCATTTCGTCTTCGGTCATGCCTGCCTTGTTTCCTGTTCTGCGGGGCAGCGCCCACGCAGGGCGGTTCATCGCCAACGCGTTTGGAGATTTAGAAGTATTATGGTTTGATGACAATCACGCGGCAGCTGCCGTCTGCGAGTCGAATGGCAGTTGCCGTGGGTCACCACGCGGGCCGGGGTTTATCCGGCCCCTTCTGTCAAGGAGACTGCCTCATGGAAACTTCGCACACTCAAGCCCTCCAGCAAAAGCATGAAGGGCTGGACCGCCGGCTGCGTGAAGAAATGAACCGCCCCGCGCCCGACAGTGCGAAAATCCAGGCAATCAAGAAGGAAAAGCTGCGCGTGAAACAAGCGATCGCGCTGCATTGAACGCCTGATTACCGCCCTGCGACCAGACCTGATCGAGGCGCGTGGGGCGGCACCGGGAATTTGCAAATTCTCCAATCTGCTATAGGCGGTTACCGATGACAGCCGCCGCTTCCGCACGTCAGATACTTACCAGCCTTCATGAAGTGATGGCCTCGCGCACCCATGCGCAGGGCAAGCTGAACCAGGTGGTGGAGATTATCGCAGCGGAACTGTCGAGCGAGGTGTGCTCGATATATCTGCTGCGCGAAGGTATGTTGGAACTGTTCGCCACGCGCGGACTGAACCAGGCGGCAGTCCACGTTACCCGGTTGGGGGTGGGCGAAGGCCTGACCGGCACCATAGCGCAGAATATAGAGACGTTGAACCTCGACCAGGCGGCATCGCATCCGGAATTCCAGTATCGCGGCGAGACGGGCGAGGAGAAGTTTCATTCCTTCGCCGGTGTGCCCATCGTGCGGCGCGAAAGAGCGATCGGCGTGCTGACCGTTCAGCATGTGGAACCGCGCAAATACGAGGAGGTCGAGATCGAGGCCTTGCAGACTACCGCGATGGTGCTGGCCGAACTGATCCACAATGCCAAGCTCGTCGACGGGGAAGCGCTGGACGACATGTCCAAGGCGCAAACCGGCCAGGTGGTCATTACGGGCCTCAAGCTGGTGAAAGGCCTCGGCATCGGACAGGCGGTGTTCCACCAGCCACGCGTCACCATCGAACAAACGGTGGCCGAAGATATCGAAGCCGAGCGTCAGCGCGTGTACCTGGCGTTCGATCGTATGCGCGAGCAGATCGACAATATGGCTTCGCAGGCCGATTTCGGCGTTGGCGGAGAGCAGGAGCAGGTTCTCGAGACCTACAAGATGTTCGCTTACGACGAAGGCTGGTCCCGGCGTATCAACGAGGCGATCGATTCCGGCCTAACCGCAGAAGCCGCAATCGAGCGCGTGCAACAGCGTACCCGCATGCGCATGCGCGAAATTCAGGATCCGTTGTTGCAGGACCGGATGCACGACCTGGAAGATCTGGCCAATCGCCTGATCCGCATCGTTTCCGGCCAGTTGGGCACGGCGGCGCAAAAGGGTCTGGGGCAGGATTCCATCCTCGTGGCCAAGAACCTGGGGCCAGCAGAACTGCTGGAATACGACAAGCGCCGTCTGAAGGGCGTGGTGCTGGAACAGGGCTCTCTCACTGCCCACGTGGTGATCGTCGCCCGTGCGATGGGCATTCCTGTCATCGGCCGCGTCGCCAACGTGCGCGGGCTGGTGCGCGATGGGGATGAGATGCTGGTGGATGGCGATGCCGGCAAGGTGACGTTGCGGCCTTCTACGGGTGTGCTTGACGCGTTCGAGACGCGCTTTGCCCGCAGCGCGGAGAAGAAGGCATCCTATGCCAGGCTGCGCGATGTAGAGCCGTTTACCCGCGATGGTGAGCGTATCGAGGTCATGATGAACGCGGGCCTGCGCGATGACGTGGGAATGCTATCCATGACCGGTGCCGACGGGATCGGCCTTTATCGCACCGAGTTCCAGTTCCTCGTTTCTGCGGCCTTGCCTCAGCGCGAGCGGCAGGCGCGGCTTTACCGCGAAGTGCTGGATGCAGCGAAGGGCAAGAAGGTCATCTTTCGCACGGTGGATATCGGCGGCGACAAGTCGCTGCCTTATATTTCCAGCGAAATTGCCAAGGAAGACGAGAATCCGGCCATGGGCTGGCGCGCGCTGCGCCTTGCGCTGGAGCGCGAAGGCCTGATGAAATCACAGGCACGTGCCTTGCTTGAAGGCGCTGCGGGGCGGGAATTGAACGTCATGTTCCCGATGGTTTCGGAGCCCTGGGAATTCGACGCGGCCAAGGCGGTGTTCGATCATCAGCTCGCCTATCTGAAGGAACGGAAGCGCAAGTTGCCCACTTCCATCCGCTATGGCGTCATGCTGGAGGTGCCTTCGCTGGCGGAAGTGCTGGACCTTCTGCTGCCACGCCTGTCCTTCGTATCCATCGGCACCAACGACCTGACCCAGTTCCTGTTCGCCGCCGATCGCGCCAACCCAATGCTGGCGGAACGCTACGACTGGTTGAGCCCGGCGATCCTGCGGTTCCTGCGCCGGGTGGTGTTGTCCTGCTCGGGGTACAAGGTCGATCTTGGCGTATGCGGCGAGATGGGCGGACGTAGGCTGGAGGCACTGGCCTTGCTGGGCCTTGGTATTCGCCGCCTTTCGATCACGCCGGCGGGCGTGGGGCCGATCAAGGAGCTGATTCGGTGTGTGGATACGCGCGAAATTACCGAGGCGATGAACGGCTGGCTGTTGAACCCCCCTCAAAACATGCGGGCCGAACTCCAGGCATGGGCACAAGCCCGCGAAATCGAAGTGGAATAGCACTTCGCAGTGCACAATCGCTTGACTTGAGGGCCGCGGGTCGATTGGTGTAGCGATAACGGGTTCGCAAATAACCCAGCACCTTTATGCTGGAGCGGTCATGACCGATTCTGAAGACGAAATACCATCTGACGATACTGCCGAGGCGGATGCCGGACAGGCGACCGTCGGCGCGCGGCTGCGCGCTGCACGTGAGCGCAAGGGGCTGACGATCGACCAGGTCGCCTCCGAAACGCGGATTGCTCGGCGACACCTTGAGAATATCGAAGCCGGCAATTTCGATGATCTGCCGGGTCGCACCTACGCCGTGGGTTTCACTCGCACTTATGCCAAGACCCTGGGCGTGGATGAGGAAGAAGCTGTCTCCTCCGTGCGCGAGGAAATGGATCTCGCCACTGTCGAGGAACGCTACATGGCGAGCTCGCGCGGCACGTTCGAGCCGGGCGATCCGGCGCGCGCTCCGGGTGGCAGGCTGCTGTATTTCTCGATTTTCGCGGTCATCATCCTGCTGGTCGGCATTTTCTTTGCCGCCCGCGCCCTGTTTGCCCCTGCAGCGGAAATGCCATCACTGGTAGAACAGGAACGGCAGGAGCAGCGCGAACTGGCGCAACAGCAGGCAGCGCAAGGGCAGGCGCAGCCACACAGCGCCGCCGCTGCTGCCGATCCGACCGGCGACGTTGTCTTCACTGCCGAAGGCGAGACATGGGTCCGATTTTACGATGGCGAGGGCAGAGTGCTGCGCGAAGGCACCTTGACCGAAGGTGACAGCTTTACCTTGCCTGCCGATGCGCAGAACCCGCAGCTTATCACCGGGCGGCCCGACAGGCTGGCTATCACCATCGGCGGTCGGCCCGTGCGCAAGCTCTCGACAGAGGTCGAAACGCTGCAGGACGTGCCGATTTCCGCTGAAGCATTGCTGGCGCGGACGGGCGGCGTGCAGACCATCGGCTTTGGCCTGGGTACAGCAGCGTCCGAAACCGCGACGCAATCGCAAACGGCGCAGGCGACGCCTCCTACGGCACCCACGCGAGCGCCGGAGCAACCTGCTCCGGCACCAACGCGAACACCTGCGCCGCCACCCGTGCAGGTGCCTGCCACGGCAGAGCCAACCGAAACACCTGATGCGGCCGCTACCGCACCGCCGCGCGCGGTTCCGGCTGAACCGACGGACGATGGCGCATCGGCCGAAATCGAGTGATTGCACGCAGTCACCTGTTCGGGAGTGCATTATTGACGGGGAAATGCGCGCTCCCTTGGCTTTCGCCTACGCGTTAATCGTTTATCTTGCCTGGGACGCGCATGGTCACCATGCCTGAACCCGTTATCGAATTAAGGAGATCGCCGGCAATGCTTGCAAGGTCGAAGACATCATTTGCTTTTCCGCGCGCCGCTATCTGCGCAAGTCTGATCGCCATCGCTGTACCCACGTCGGCCGCGGCCCAGTCCAGCGACCGGTTGCAGCGCATCGAACAGCAGATCAGCGCCTTGCAGCGCGCGGTATTTCCGGGCGGAGATGGTCGCTTCTTCGAGCCGGAAATAACGCCGCAGCAGACAAGTCCGCAAGACTCGACCCCGCAGGTCACCACCTCCGCGCTTACCGACGTGCTGGCGCGGCTGGATGCGATCGAAGGGCAACTTGCCCGACTGACTGCGGCGACCGAAGTGAACGAGAACGCCCTTTCGGCAGTGGAAACGCGGCTGACGGCGTTGGAATCCGCCGCAACCGCACCTGTATCGGCAGCGCAATCGAGCGGCACCAGTTCGGGGCCTACGGGTGTGATCCCGGTGCCTGAAGAACGCACGACTTCGCAGGCTGTATCCGCGCAGAGCAGCAGTGCGGCGGCCAGTTCCGGATCGACTTCGGCTCAAACCTCCACCAGTCCTTCGCCCGCGCGACTGGCGGCGGTGCAGGCCATTGCGAAACCAGCCACGGGCGACGAAGGTGACGACGAATACGTCTACGGCTTTCGCCTGTGGGACGCGGGCTTCTATCCCGAGGCGCAGCAGCAGCTCTCGATGTTCGTAGAGCAGTATCCCGATCACTGGCGCACGACCTATGGCCGTAACCTGCTGGGTCGCGCTTTCCTGGATGCAGGTGAGCCGCGAGCGGCTGCCACGCATTTCTTCGATAATTACCAGTCGGACGGTGACGGTGCCCGGGCTCCCGATAGCCTGCTGTACCTTGTCGAAAGCATGATCGCACTGGGCGACACCCGCCGCGCCTGTATCGCACTGTCCGAATTCGGTGAAAGCTATGCGGCGCTGGCCGCTGGTCGCCTCGCCGATATGTATGGCAATCTGAGTGGCCGGGTCGACTGCAATTGATTTGGCGCTGGTCGCGCGCTTCAGGCAGGCGCTCGACCGGCTGAATCCCGACGGCGAAAAAATTGGCCTTGCCGTGAGTGGCGGGCCGGACTCGATGGCCATGCTGCTGCTGGCGCACGAGGCCATTCCCGGCGGGTTCGAGGTTGCCACCGTCGATCACGGCCTGCGCCCCGAAGCGAAGGACGAATGCGCGTTGGTAGTAGCGGCTTGTGAAGAGCGCGGCGTGCCTTGCGAGGTGCTGAGCGTGACGGTGGGCGAGGGGAATTTGCAGGCGATGGCGCGCGAGGCGCGTTATCGTGTGCTGGATGCTTGGGCCGCGAGGAAGAAAATCAAGTCTGTCTCTACAGCGCACCATGCTGATGATCAGATGGAGACGATGTTGATGCGCCTCAACCGAGGCAGCGGCATTTCGGGCCTATCCGGTATTCGGGAATGGACCACATTTGGCGAGCGGTCGCGGGTGATCAGGCCGGTGCTCTCCTTCAGCCGCGCAGAGCTCACGCAGATCATTGCAGTTGCGGACTTGGAAATCGCCAGCGATCCGAGCAACGCAGATGCCTCTTATGAGCGCGTCCGATTACGGCAGGCTCTTCAGAGGGTGGATTGCCTAGATCCCAAGGGCTTCGCCACAAGCGCCCGCCATATCGAAGAGGCTGACCTGCTCTGCGAAGTTGCAGTGGAACGATGGCTATTCGAGAACGAGAAGCCAATGCAAGGGGGGTTACGAAATCCGGCACCGCCCGATCGAGCAATGCAATTTCCATTGCTGGAGGTGCAATTTCGCTTGATGGGAAAGCAACCGCGCGGCAGCGATCTTGCCCGCTTACTAAAACAGTTGAGGCAGGGGCACGGCGGCAACGTCGCAGGTGTGCTTGTCACAGTCGAAAACGGCGACTGGGTTTTTCGTCCCGAACCACCCCGCCGGACAGGCTAGCCCTCCGTTGCGAGGCTCCCGCCAACACCCGTCATCACGCCGTCGGTGATTATCACCACGTCGCCCACTCCGGCGATATCGAACAGGCGGCTGGCAAATTCATCCGGCACGCCGATGCAGCCGTGGCTGGCGTAGCCGCGTTCCACGGTGGAGCCGCCATGCACAGCCACGCCGTCCCATGTCAGGCGCAGGGTCCAGGGCATGGGCGCATTGCCGTATTTTTCGGAGACGTTGTGACGTTCCTTGGCGAGGATCGGGAAGGTGCCGACAGGGGTGGGGTGTTCCGGCGTGCCCAGTAGCGCGGCGGCGGCGCCGATTTCATAGCCATTGCGGAACACGCTGATGACGCGCGCCTGCAAGTCCACCGTCACCACCAGCGGACCGTTGGGAATGCCCTCATCGTCCCAGTGCCATTCGCCATAGCGGATCGGGCCGTCGATCGGCAGCACGCGCTTGATGACGAAGGGATCGTCGGGATCGTTGGGTGGGGCTGGCTGCACCACCTCGTTCGCCACGAAAGTGATCGCTTCGTCGACCGTTTCATGCGCCGCCGTGGTGCTTTCGGCCAGAATATCCTTGGCAGAAAGCCATTGCGCCATGGACGCCTGCGCTTCGCCGCCACGTCCCAGCAGGGCAATACCGCCTACCAACACCAGGACGGTCAGAGACAAGCCGGACATCCATTTTAGTGCACCAGTCATGCCACCCTTAATGGGCGCACTCTTGGTTGAAATCCAGCGCGCTATGCCTTTGCGTCCCTGTTTGAAACGCTGCGAGCGCACATTTCAGCAGGCCTTAGCCATGCGCACCGAAAATATTGGCAATGGCGGTCGATATGCGCAGGCAAAGACCATGCGCGCGCTCTATCGGGTCGATGAAGTCGCGGTGGATCGCCTCGTAACCTTCATCCCCGCCATCCGGCCAATCGGTCGGTTCGGTAAGATCGAATCGCCCGATACGAGGGAAGTGCGTGGGGTAGGCCCGGCGCAACTGTGCCAGCGCCTCCTCCACGCGCAGGGTGAAGATCATTTCCAGCACATCGTCGCGGCTAACATCGTTGGCTCGGCTGAATACCGGTACGCTGACTGCGCGAATGAACATGGCCTGTAGCAGGGCGATGCGCAGTGACTGCAGTACGCCGATCATGCGCCGCTTTTCCTCGCGGTTTTCGGTCGGCGCATCGTCGGGCACGTGGTCCAGAAGGCGATGGAATTTCATCGCATCCACGCGCAATCGGCTGGCAAGGCGGCGGAACACGCCAACGCGGTCGTCCTTCACCAGATACTCGCTCAAGCCCTCGCAAGCGGCGGTCAAATGGCTTTCGGTACCGCGGTAGGGACGGCTGGCCCAGTAGGCGGAGTTGAACAGTTCGCCATAGGCCGCCACCGTCTTTACGCTGGCAAGCGCATTGGCGGCGCGCACCAGGCGCACCAGTTCCAGCCCGCGCGCGGAATTGGCAAGCAGGGCACCGATTTCCTCGTAATTGCCCTCCGCCGCTTCACCCAGGCCCGCGATCACGTTCACCGGATAGCCGAGCTGTTGCAGGATGGAATTGTGCGGAATGGCGCGGATCTGTCGCAGGCTCATCTCGCGGTCGGCATTCAGGTCGCTCTGGCGGCGCGAGACCCGGCTGCCAGTGGAATTCAACAGACCGAGGCCAAAGGCAGTAATGGCGCGCGAATAGGTGCGACTTTCCAGGTGGTCGCGCTGATGCTCCTTTACCGCGCGGTAGAAATCGAGGCTCAGGTCGGTGCGCTGGTAGAATATATCCTTGGGTACATCGACTTCAGTATGCGCCGGTTGCAGAACGGCGATGCGGGTAAACGTGGCCTGTGCCAGTTCGGGTGTGGAGAACCACAGATATCCGTCGCCGCCCTGGAAACTGACTTCGGGTTCCAGAGGAATGCCGGCACGGGCAAAACGGCGCTTCGCCCAGGGGGACAAGGCCCAGTCCAACCTGTCTGACATCTTGGCCGGGTGTGCACCGCGGCCCATGCTTTCACCGTGGGTGTTGAAGATCAGCGCGGCAACGTCGGTAAGGCCGTTTACCTCCATCGCATCTGCAAGCCGCCCCTGGAGGCGTTCGATCGCAAGGCTGGCAGGAATCTGGCCGACGAAGCGGCCCGCATCGGAAAATCCTGCCTGTATTGCCACCCGGCCTCGCGTCTTGGCGTATTCCTGATAGACAGGCTCTGCCAACAGCTCGTCAAGGAAGCGGCCCCCGTGCTCCAGCGCGCTTTCGGTTTCGAACAGCGGGGAAACGTCCACCTTCCCATCGATCCCGAACAGCTTAGCGAAATAGAGCGCAGCCAGCACGGTGGCGGGCTCTTCGCACTCGGCAATCAGCATGCGGATGGGCGCGTCTTCGTCGATATGGGCAAGGATTTGCGCCATCGCCAGGAATTGGCGAATGGCGGTGCTGGCCTCTATCGCCAATGCGCCGAAGTTGCTGCGGCGCGGCTCGATCTTCTCGATTGCGCGGTTGAGGTGAACCACGGCGCCCTTGCTGGCGAGGTCCAGGTTGCCGGCCGGGTCGATGCGGCGACGAATGGCATTGTGCAACTGCTTGGCGTTCACGCGAAAATGGATCCAGCCCATGCCCAGCCCGTCGGCGCGCATGGCGGCGGCCAGCGTTGCCAGCGCAACGGCCCTGCTGGCATCGTCGCAATCCTTCGCCTCGTCCTGAAGTGCATTTATGAAGTGCTTCAGGCTAAGCAGCTTTCTCGGGTCGCTGGCGGTCAGCCGATTTGCAGCAACGGACAATGCGGCGGGATCGGAGAGGTCGGAGGTAAAATCCTGCGCGCGCTCCTGCGCGTAGGCGGCTGCCGGGCGCAATTCGTTGAGCAAATGGTGATCGGGGTCGAAGCTCTCGAGAGAGGCGACATAGCGGCTTAACCGCTCGGCCTTCTCCGACAGGCGAAAGCCGATGGAATTGGACCAGGTGATATCGGTGCGCCCGTCCATGTCATAGCCCACCCAACTGGCGAAGCGGAAGGGCAGGGGAGCCAGTTCGTGCCACTGGTCGGGCCACACTTTTTGCGCATGGCCCAGCAATTGCGATACGATGGCGTCGCGCGCGTCTTGCGCATTGGCGATGGCCCGCATGGCGCGCTCGTGTTCGTAGGCCAGGGTTACTTGCGGACGTTCGCCGCCGATGCAGGCGTCGGTAATTTCCGCGTCGCTGCAAGCGGCATTGGCTACCGCGTCGGATTGCGCGGGTGTCAGCAGGAAGGTGGGATGCGCGGTGAACACGGCGTGCAGCTGTGGACGCTCCCACTGGGCGCGAAATGTCGTGAAATCGCCTGCTTCCAGCGTATCGGCCAGTGCCGTCTCGTTGGCCTCTGCCCCGATGGGTGAAACCATGCGCTTCAGCCGTAAAGCGCGATCACCTAGCGAAGCGACTTCCAGCTCGGCGATCAGCGCCTCGAAATCGTCGAGCGACATCTCACCCGCTTCCAACTGCCGCGAAAGGTCATGCCCCAACTGGAATACAGGATTGAACTGCGGTGTTTCCACTGTTCGCTGGTGCAGTTCCTGCAAGCGCTGGCTGAGATCGGAAACGCCGGTCATTGCTTGCCCATCTCGGCAGCTTCGCGCGCCAATGCCTCAATATTCTCGCGCGAGGCACCCTTGGGCGCGACCCAGCTGCCGCCCACGCACAGCACCTGTTCCATCGCCAGCCAGTCGGGTGCGGTCTCAGCGGAAATGCCGCCGGTGGGGCAGAACTTGCATGTGCGGAAGACGGAGGTGAGCGCTTTCAGTGCGGGAATGCCGCCATTGGCCATCGCCGGGAAGAACTTGAAATGGGATAGCCCCATGTCGAGGCCCGCCATCAATTCCCCTGCAGTGGCTATGCCGGGCAGGAAGGGAATGCCGGACTTGATCGCGGCGCGGCCCAAGGGCTCTGTCAGGCCGGGAGAGACGATGAATTCCGCCCCGGCAGCAAGCGCCGCGTCGAGGTCTTTCTGGTTGGTCACAGTGCCAGCACCCACGATGGCGCCGGGCACCAGGTTCATGCGCTTTATCACCTCGATCGCCGCATCGGTGCGCAGGGTAACTTCAAGGACTTTCAGCCCGCCTGCCACCAGCGCCTCTGCCATCGGGCGGGCTTCGGCGGGATCGTCTACCACCAGCACCGGGATGACCGGCGCGCTAAGCATGATTTCCTCGATATTATCGGATGCGCTCATGGTGTCAGTCTCCGTATGCTTGGATAAAGGCCGCCGCCGCGCCGAAAAGGCCGGGTTGCGGATGGGTTATGAGTTTGACGGGAATGCCCGCCATCAGGTTTTCGAAGCGACCCTTGGCGCGGAAACGTTCGGCAAAGCCCGAGTTGGGCAGGTGATCGCGCAGCCGGTAGCCCAGGCCACCTGCGACAACCACGCCAGAAAAGCCGCCTTGTGCCAACGCGATATCGCCCGCGACCGAACCTAACGATAGGCAAAAACGGTCTATCGCGGCAGCGGCAAGCGAATCTGAGCCCTCCATGCCCGCGGTCCAGATGGCGACGTCGTCCTGCTCCTTCACGGCGCGGCCTTCCAGCGCGGCGAGGGTGGAGTATATATCGACTATTGCCGGGCCGGAAACCACGCGCTCCACCGACACGCGATTGTGCCGCTTGCGCAAACGCGCGAGTATCGCATCCTCTATGGGATCGAGAGGGGCAAAGTCCACATGGCCGCCTTCGGTGGCAGACACCCGGTAGGTGCCGTCAGGCTCACGATAGAGATGGGCCACCCCCAGGCCGGTGCCGGGGCCAAGTACGGAAAGCCGCCCCGTCGCCCCTAGCGGTCCTTGCGGGCCGGTAAGATGCAGCAGCTCGTCCTCGCCCGCGCGCGCCACGGCATGGGCGACAGCTTCGAAATCGTTGACAATGATAAAACGAGAAACGCCGAGCTTGCTTTCGACCAGCGCGGGGCGAATGATCCAGGGGTTGTTGGTGAACTTGATCACATCGCCGCCCACCGGACCTGCAATTGCCATGGCCACAGCATCCGGCAGGCTGCCGCCTTTCTGGGCGCGGTAATCCTCCCACGCTGTCTGGAAGCTGGCGTGATCTTCGGTATGCAGGGTTACAGGCTCATCCATGGTGATGGTGCCATTTTCGCCTTTGGTGGCGATGGCGAAGCGGGCGTGGGTCCCGCCGATATCCACGGCTACGAGTTCGGTCATAGTCCTGCCGCCGCCAGCATTGCGCTGCCGCCTTTCTCTGCTTCGTCAGCTCCGCTGCGCATCATCGCGAACAGTTCGCGGCCCGTACCCATGTCCGGCGGCGGATCAGAAGCCGGGGTACGGTCTGAAAGAACGGCCGTGGTGGAAAGCGTGCCCGTTTTTGCGCAAACCCTCACCACATCGCCATCTTGCAACAGGCTGAGTGGGCCCCCGCCCAGCGCTTCGGGCGAACAGTGGATCGCGGCAGGCACTTTGCCACTGGCGCCGCTCATGCGGCCATCTGTCACCAGTGCGACCCGATATCCGCGATCCTGCAGCACGCCCAGTGGCGGGGGCAGCTTGTGCAGTTCGGGCATGCCATTTGCGCGTGGCCCCTGGAACCGCACGACGACCACGACATCCTTGTCCAGTTCGCCAGCGGAAAAGGCCTCGGCCACCTGCTTCTGGGTGGAGAAGACGCGGCAAGGCGCCTCGATGGTCCAGCGCTCCTTCTCCACAGCGGAAGACTTGAAGCAGGCGCGCCCCAGGTTGCCTTCGACGAGACGCATCCCGCCATCAGGCTGGAAGGGGTTGTCGGCGGTGCGCAGCATCGTGTCATCGCCGCTCGTCCCGACATCGCGCCAGGCGAGGTTTTCTCCATTCAGCCACGGTTCTTGCGCATATTGCGCCATGCCGCGTTCTTCGCCAACGCCGATGACATCGGGATGGGCCAAACCAGCGCCCAGCAGTTCCTTGATTACGTAGCCCATGCCGCCCGCATCGTGGAAGTGGTTCACATCGCCGGAGCCGTTGGGATAGACCCGTGCCAGCAAAGGCACCGCAGCGGAAAGTTCGGACAGGTCCGTCCAGTCGATCTGCACCCCGGCTGCGCGCGCAAAGGCGGGAATGTGGATGGCATGGTTGGTAGAACCGCCCGTTGCCAGCAGGCCGACCGCCGCGTTCACGATGGCTTTTTCATCTACGCAATGGCCCAGCGGGCGGTAATCGTTACCGTCGCGGCCCATCGCTGCCACCCGGTGCATCGCCGCGCGGTCCAGCGATTGCCTGATCTTGGTGCCCGGCTGGAAGAAAGCCGCGCCCGGAACGTGGAGGCCCATCAGTTCCATCATCATCTGGTTGGAATTGGCCGTGCCGAAGAACGTGCAGGTGCCGGCGGAATGGTAGGAGCCAAGTTCGCTATCCAGCAGTTCCTGCCGCGTCGCCTTACCTTCCGCATAAAGCTGGCGAACGCGCTGCTTTTCCTTGTTGGAGATACCCGAGGGCATGGGACCACCGGGCACGAAAACTGCGGGCAAATGGCCAAAGCGCAAGGCACCCATAAGCAGGCCGGGCACGATCTTGTCGCAAATGCCCAGCAACAGCATGCCGTCGAACATCGCGTGCGACAGCGCGATGCCGGTGCTCAACGCGATCACATCCCGGCTGAAGAGGCTGAGTTCCATACCCGTTTCGCCCTGCGTCACACCGTCGCACATGGCTGGCGTTCCGCCTGCGACCTGCGTGGTCGCGCCGATTTCGCGGGCGTAGATCTTCAGCCGTTCGGGATAGCGGTAATAGGGTGCGTGGGCCGAAAGCATGTCGTTATAGGCTGTGACGATGCCGATATTCGGACCGCGTGCAATTTTCAGTGCATCCTGATCCTCTCCCGCACCGGCATAGGCGTGGGCGAGGTTGGAGCAGGATACCTGGCTGCGTTCGGGCTGGTTGTCCGCCTCGCGCTCTATCAGGTCGAGATAGGCTTTGCGGCTATCCTTCGATTTGTCGATAATACGCTGGGTGACGCGTTCGATGGTCGGATGAAGGTTACTCATGCCAGCTTACTCCGTCGCGTTCGGCCAAAGCGATGGCGGCGCTAGGGCCCCAGCTTCCGGCGTTATAGGTCTTGGGCGTCTTGCCATCGGCTTCCCAGCCCGCGCGGATGGCGTCGATCCATTTCCACTGCGCTTCCACCTCGTCCCGCCGCACGAACAGCGTCTGGTCGCCGCTGATCAGGTCCAGCAGCAGGCGTTCGTAGGCGATCCGCTTGTGCTTGCCGGTAAAGGCATCGGGCATGCGGATATCCAGCGGCACTTCGCGCAGGGTCATACCCTCGTGCTCGATTCCGGGCACCTTGGCCATCATGGACAAAGAGACGTTCTCTTCAGGCTGAATGCCGATCACCAATTGGTTGGCCTTCAGCTTCGCACCGGGGAAAATGGAATGCGGCACATCGCGGAAATTCACGATGATCTCCGTCACGCGCTCGGGCAGGCGCTTGCC
>OJBY01000132.1_pt1 | contig 47789 bp, 44 predicted proteins | sample 1591731 | NCBI WGS metagenome assembly OJBY01 (sample SAMN05416837, study PRJEB24817) | seawater metagenome | isolation source: Sea water | place: Canada:Atlantic | collected 2013-07
CATCGGCCTCGTCGCCGACCTGTTCAACGCCGTGCCCGAATTGACCGAAAAGCTGTAAGCTTTTTCCGACATTTGACACGAAGGGCCTCCCCCGTATGTTTTGCGGGAGGAGGCCTTTTTTGCGTAAACACACAGTCCTGTCGGCAATTGTCGCCATTACCGCGGTTCTTGCCTGTCCCGCCTCGGCGCAGGAGGATCTGCATCCCATCAATCCGGACGCTCAAGAGCTGATAGATAGCGGAGCGATCCATATGCCAGATGGCCGGTGGTCGCTGAAGGAAGCTTTCGATGGTTGCTCCTTGCAGCGGGACTTCCTGCTTGAAGAAAATCGCGTCACACTGGCCATGAAACGTCTGCAAGGCGGCTTTCCGATAGAGTTCGCATTAGTCGGCAGCGAGTTCGAACCTGATGAACCCCTGCAGGCAGGATTCCAGCCCGGTCGCAACGGTCTGGGAGAGCACCGGTTTATTGGTGCGGCGTCGGCAGGGGATCGCGAAGGCATATTCTTTTCCGCCCAGCCATTCCCACGCGGCGGCTTCGACGCACCAACGGAAAGCGTCCTCGCGCCCGACACGCAGTACTTTATAGCCCAGAATGACGATGACGATGCCGTAGTTCTGCGCACCGGCCGAATCGACCTCGCGCTCGACGCGCTGGAGGAATGTGGCGAGCGGCAGCTGGCCAGCCTCGGTGTCGACCTGACTCGTCCTAATGGGGTTTCCCGCAATGCCGTCCTACTCAACGCGCAAGAGCTCGGTGCCGATTTCTCACACGCCTATGACCGAGTGATCCGGCAACAGCGCAGGAATGTGGAGAGCAACCTCCACATCCGGCTGGTGATCGATGGCGACGGCACGCTTTCCCATTGTCACGCAGGTGATGGTTTGACGCCCCGCGCACTTCGCGAAGCCGTTTGCGATCTGGTGCGCGAGAATGGCCAGTTCCGGACTGCGCTTGATAATAATGGCCAACCCATCGCGGACACTTGGTATACCAGGGTAGTCTTTCGGGTCATGCTTGACCAACCCGGCGCCGATGGCACCATCCACCGAGTGCGGGACTAAAGAACCGTCGTCAGCAGGTGGATCGTCACGCCCACCAATCCGCCCACCAGCGTACCGTTGATGCGGATGAACTGCAGGTCGCGGCCCACGGCGCTTTCGATGCGGCCGGTGACCGTGCTGGCATTCCAGCTTTTGACGGTGTGGGACACCAATCCCACGATCTGTTCGCCATAGCGGTTCACCACGCCCACCAGTGTGCGGCGGGCGAAGCGGTTTACCTGCAATTGCAGAGTTGGATCCTGCTGCAGCGTTGCACCGAGTTCGGCAAGAGAGTGACCGATTTCGCCACCCATCGCCTTGTCCGGGTTACGAATGTTGTCGATCAGCGAGCGACGCAGCCGTTCCCATACACCCATCCACCAGTCGGATACGGCAGGATTGGCCAGCAGGTCATTCTTCATCCGCTCCACTTTGGCGCGTGTCGCGGGGTCGTGTTGCAGGTCGTGCGCGAGCTTCTCCAGCCCCTGTTGCACCTTGCTGCGCAGCGGGTGATCGGGATCGACCAAGATTTCCGCCAGCAGGCGGTAAAGCCCGTCGAGTACGGAATTGGCCAGTCGCCCGTCCAGCCCGGCCCAGCGGATGATCGAATTCGCCCGCTCCTGCACCATGGTGCGGACCATCTCTTCGTTGTCTTCCAGCGTGAGCCCGGCCCAGCGGATTATGGAATCCATTAGCGGGCGATGGCGATTGTCGGCGATGGCCGCTTCCAGCATCCGCCCCAGCAGCGGTGAGACATCCAGCTTCTCCGCCTGCCGCGCGAGGCCCGACTTCACCTGCAGACCAAGTCTGTCAGGATCGAGGGATTCGAGCAATTCGACGAACAGTTGCACCGCGCCTGCGCGCAGGCGTCCTTCCGTCGTATCACCGCGCTTCACAAGGAAATCACCCGCCGCACGGGCAACGTTCATATCGCGCATCCGCCGCGCCACCACGACAGGAGTAAGGAAATTGGAACGAAGAAATTCGGCCATCGTATCCGCGATCCGATCCTTGTTCTGCGGAATGATTGCCGTGTGCGGAATGGGAATACCCAGCGGGTGGCGGAACAGGGCGGTGACAGCGAACCAGTCTGCCAGACCGCCGACCATCGCAGCTTCGGCAAAAGCATGCACGTAGCCCCATGCAGGATGTAGGCCGAGCATGTTGTGGGCGAGCAGGAACACGCCCGCCATGCCCACCAGCAGCATCGTGGCCGCGATACGCATACGGCGCGCACGATCCGATGGCAGTGGTGCGCCGCCCTGCATCGTCAGGCTTCCTCTACTCGGCAGGCTGGGCCTCCGGGTTGGAAAAGTTCTCATCACCGGGCTTGTAGGTCAGCAGCTTCTCGCGAAGCCACGGTCCAAGTTTCTTTTCCAGTCCGTCTGCAAGGCTGAACCCTGCAGGAACGATCAGCAGGGTCAATGCGGTCGAAAGAATGAGACCGCCAATCACGACAGTGCCCATCGGGGCACGGAACGCGCCGTCGCCATTGAGCGAAAGCGCGGTGGGCACCATGCCCGCCGTCATCGCAACCGTGGTCATGACGATGGGCTGCGCACGCTTGTGCCCTGCTTCTAGGATGGCCGCGAGCCTACCCTTGCCAGCCTCCATTTCCTCGATCGTGAAGTCGATCAGCAGGATGGAGTTCTTCGCCACGATGCCAAGCAGCATCAGCATGCCGATAAACACCGGCAGTGAAATTGGATCGGGCATACCGTTCCTGAGGTATCCCGAGATATACAGCGCGATCAGGCCGCCGAGCGGAGCCAGAAGCAGCGAGGTCATGTTAACCAGCGGCGAAACCACGCGACGATAAAGCAGAACCAGCACAGCGAACACCAGCAGAAGCCCGGTGATCACGGCGGTGATGAAATCGTTTATCAGGTCCGCCTGCCATTCGTCGGCCCCCACGGGTTTGTTGGCCACACCGGCCGGCAGGTTGGAAAGGATGGGAAGATTGTTGATCCCGCTCAGCACGTCGCCGCGCGCAACGCCTGCCGCCACGTCCACGCCTACGAATACGCGGCGTTCCTGGTTGTAGCGCTGGATGGAGGTTGGCCCCATGCCCAGCGAGATATCGGCGACCCGGCTCAGGGGAACAGATCCCCCGGTTGCGGTGGGAACGGGCAGGTTCTCGATGGTCGAAAGGCTTCGGCGGTCGCTTTCCGCAAGACGCACACGGATCGGAATTTGCCTGTCGGAAAGCGAAAACTTGGCAGCGTTCTGATCTATATCACCCAGCGTGGCGATGCGGATCGCCTGGCTCAATGCACTGGTGCTGACACCCAGACTGGCGGCCAGATCCTCTCGCGGCTCGATAAGCAGTTCAGGGCGTTGCAGATCGTAATCGATACGCGGTGCCACGGCACCTTCCACCGTTTCCATCTGCTCCACCAGCGTGCCTGCCGTTTCGTACAGCAAATCCGGATCGGAACCGGCCAGCATGATGGAGATGGCACGACCTGTGCCGCCGCCACCCTGATTGTTCATGAAGTTCACGCGGGCATCGGGAATGTTCTGCAATACGGGTGTCAGTTCCCGCTCGAAATCGATGCTGGTACGCTCGCGATCATCGCGTAGCACGAGGCTGATGCGGCCCGAGCCTTCGTTCGCGGTTCCCAGCGCCAGCGCCACTTCCTGCTCTTCACTCAGCCGGGCAGCCACATCGTCGACGATGGCCTCGGTCTGGGCCAGCGTGGTGCCGGGCACCATGGAAATGCTCACGCGACTGAAATCGCTGTCCCCATCGGGGAAGAACTGCGTCGGCAGGCTGGCACCGATCAGGATTGTCATGACAAGGGCGCCAATTCCTATCATCATCATCCACGCCCGGTGATCGAGGAAGCGAGCGGCCGTGAAACGGGCACGCCTGGAAAAATGCGTCGCCCAGCCTGTGAAGAAACCGAACACGAGGCCCAGGATCATGTTGAGAAGTCCGCCCAGGATATAGGCCGGGATTGCCAACAGCAGGACCGTGCCGATACCGGGGACTTCGAAGCCGCTCGCCTCATCCGCTCCAGCCTGTGCTCCCGCTTCGCCGCCGCCCAGCAGTTGCGAAAGCACCAGGAGCAGCGCGAAACCCACCAGCAAGGACGCGAGATGAAAATACCAGCGCGTGGATACATGTCCGGTTCGCTTGCGCATGGCTTCGAACGCAGAAGTGTCAAGCGACCAGCGCAAGACTTTCATGTAGCGATCCATCACCGGACCTTCGCCGTGCGACGCTTCACCCTTCGCCTTGAGGAAATAGGCCGCGACCATCGGGGTAATAAGTCGCGCTACGGCAAGGCTCATCAGGACAGAAGCGACCACCGTGCCGCCGAAATTCTTGAAAAACTCGCCAGAAATGCCGGGCATCATCGCCACCGGCAGGAACACCGCGACGATACAGAAGGTGGTGGCCACCACGGGGAGACCTATCTCGTCCGCAGCGTCTATACTTGCCTGGTAGGCGCTTTTGCCCATGCGCATGTGGCGCACGATGTTTTCGATCTCGACGATAGCATCATCGACAAGCACACCCGCAACAAGTCCCAGCGCCAGCAGGGACATGGTGTTCAAGGTAAAGCCGAGCATGTCCATGAAGTAGAAAGTCGGGACGGCTGACAGCGGAATTGCCAGCGCGGCAATGATCGTTGCGCGCCAGTCACGCAGGAACAGGAAGACAACGACCACGGCCAGCAAGGCGCCCTCGATCAGCAGCGCCATCGAGCTTTCATACTGGTCCTTGGTGTAATCCACCTCGGTAAACAGGCGGGTGAAGCTGATGCCGGGGTTCGCTTCCTCGATCCCTCGCAACACCTCGACCGAATCATCGTAGACGCTGACGTCCGATTCGCCGCGTGCGCGGGTGATGGAGAAAGTGATGATCTGCTTGCCGTCCACCTTGGCGATACTGCGAACCTCGCCGTAAGAATCCTGCACGCGGGCGATATCGGAAAGCTTGATGGAGCGACCGCCCCCCAGCGCAATCTGCGTCTGCGACAAGGCGTAGGCATTTTCGGCGTTGCCCAGCACACGCACCGACTGGCGCGAGCCGGCGATTTCGGCCTGGCCGCCTGCCGCGTTTATATTGAGCTGCCGTAGCGCGCTATTGACCTGGCTGGCCGTGACACCGAGTGACTGCATCCGGCCCGGATCCAGAATAACCAGGATCTCGCGATCCACCCCGCCGCTGCGACTGACGTCGGCCAGCCCGTTTACGGTCAGCAATTGCTTGGTCACGGTGTCGTCGACGAACCAGCTCAATTGCTCCAGCGTCATATCCTCGGCAGAGACGCCGAAGGAGACGATGGGTTGTGAACTCGTTGCCTGCTTGAAAATGCGCGGTTCGAGGATGCCATCGGGCAATTCGCCGCGAATATTGTCAATCTCGCTTTTCACCTCGTTGGTGGCTTCGGCAATATCGGTGCCGATGGCGAATTCGATGACCGTTTGCGAATTGCCTTCAGATGCAGTCGAGCGAATGGTTTCAACGCCGTCGAGCGTCTGGACCGCAGCCTCCACCCGCTGGGTAATCTGGTTCTCGACCTCCGGCGGCGCAGCGCCCGGCTGCGAGATGGAGATGATCACCACCGGAAATTCGATATCCGGTGTTTCCTGCACTTCCATATCCTGAAACGCCATGATGCCCGCGAGCATCAGGCCAACGAAGGCAAGAATAGGTACGATCGGATTGCGGATCGACCATGCAGAGATTTGGTTAAGGTTCATGTTGTAGGGCCAATTGCGCCTATTCGGTTACAGGGCGGACGGGCTCGCCCTCATTCAGGAAGCCGCCGGCGCGCAGCACGACCCGCTCATTTCCTGTCAGTCCCGAAGCCACCACGATGCCTTCGTCGCTGATCATACCCACTTCGATCGGTCGGCGAACCACGGTGTCGTTCTCGTCCACGATATAGACGTAACTTCCTTCATCATCCGACAAGATGGCGCTTTCGGGAAGGCGCGGGGCGACCACGGTTTCGCTCGCCAGTTCGATGCTGGCAAAGCCACCGGGACGCAGCGCGGGATCGTAGCTGAGCGCACAACGGGCGGTGCCCTGCCGGGTCTGCTCGTCCACTACGGGCGATTTCTGCCAGACGGTGCAGGTGAACTGCTCGCTACCGCCAACGGGTGTGACTGTTCCGACTGCGCCGACATCGACCGAATTAAGCTCGGCTTCGCCGATGCGGGCAAGCAACTCCATCTCGCCGCCGCGGGCGATGGTGAACAGCGCGCCGGAGCCGGGGCTGACCACCTGACCAGGCTCTACATTGCGCGTCAGGACAAGGCCTGCTGCAGGAGCAACGATATTGAGCTGCGCATTACGGGCGCGGCGTTCGCCCAATTGCGCGCGGGCAACGGAAACCCGCGCGACGGCAGCGTCGCGGGTGGCGGTGAGCCGGTCGATATCCGCCTGGCTTATAAATCCGCGCTCAACCAATTGCCGGGCGCGATCGAGGTTGGCTTGCGCAAGGTCAGCATCGGCCTGCGCCACGTCGATCTGCGCGGCCTGGGCGGATTCCTGCTGGCTTTGGACAGAGCGATCGATCACGGCCAATACCTGGCCCTGGCGAACCCAGTCGCCTGCATCGACCGGCACCGAAACCACGCGCCCGCCTTCGCCCACCGCCCCCACAGGAATTTCACGCCGTGCAGCCAGCGTGCCGGTCGCATTGATGGCGCCCTGCAGCGTACCGGCACCCGGTGCAAGCACGGTGACCGCTGGCACAGTTGCATTGTCACCCGGCGCGAAGGCCACTTCTTCCTCACCGCCGGCCAGCATCAGCGCCGCAATCAGCGCGCCCGCCACCAATATGGCCAGCACGATCCACATCCGCTTGCGTCGCTGGCTCTTACCTTCTGTCGCGGGCTCATCATCCAGAACGATGCGATCTTCGGTGTCTGCCAAATTGACTTGGGTTTCGTAATTCATCGGCAACATGCCTTATTTATGCGCGCGCGAACGTAGTACCACGAGTGGCAGCGTCGCGCGACCAGCCCTTTTGGCCATTATCCCGTGCGCCATAGCGCCATGTTGGTGCGATGCGCAACGCGCCCCTCTGCCAAAGCGCGATAGTCTCCGATGAAACGTCATGTGCGAGATGGCAAAAAGGGACGGAGAGCCATAGCCTTCCGCCCCTTCGTTTAAATTGTATCAGTTCGTCGTCTCAACTGTCCGATATCAGTCGGACCGGACGATTAGCGCACACGACCGCGTTGAATCAGGTTGACGATGCCGAGAAGGACAACTGCGCCCACCAGGCTCATCAAAAGGCCGGGAATGCTGAATTCCGTAAGCGTGGCGCCTACGCCGATCAGCGAGCCGATGAAACGGCCAATAAACGACCCGATCACGCCAACGACTATGTTCCAGAAGATGCCCATCGAGGCATCACGGCCCATGATCATGCTGGCGATCCAGCCGATAATGCCGCCTACGATAATCGCGATAATCCAACCCATATTATTCCTCCTGCGAAATGCCCCCATTGGTGGAGGTTGCAGGAAAGGAAACGCCGGTTGCAGCCCAATGTTCCGGCCTTGCTGCTCCGCGCTCGTAGAATGTCCGCAGCTTATTGGGAACGTTCAGTATTTCAGTTGCCGCTCGTAGAGGTCGCGATAATGCTGGATGCGCGTGACACGCAGACCCTGCATGCCCGAACGATCGACGGCGCGCTGCCAGCTGGCGAACTCCTCCAGCGTCAGGTTATAGCGTTCCAGAACTTCATCGATGGTCAGCAGACCGCCGTTCACCGCGGCGACGACCTCGGCCTTGCGGCGCACGACCCAGCGCTTCGTCTTGGGCGACGGCAGGTCATTGATGGTCAGCGGCTCCCCCAGGGGGCCGATCACTTGCGCCGGTCGGATTTTCTGGTTCTCTATCATGTATTTCCTCGGGTGGCCGGTGTGTCGCGATCAGTGTGTGATCCGTGTTCTGCCGCGTGGCCTTTGCCATTGCCTAAATTATCAGGGTTAACATCCGGTTCGTTTTCATCGAGCAGATGACATTCGTGTTGCGAAGCCAGATGCCGCGCAGAGTCGGCATCGAAGCTGGCGAGAATGGACGAATCGCTTGCCGCAAGCTCGGCGCGCAGTTCCCTGGCTGCGGTCAGCCTCGCAACAAGGTCCGACCACTGCAGGTCGCGCAGGGCTTCATCGGGCAAATCGCCGGTAGCGGAATCGCGCGATTCGGGCTGATGGGACAATTTTCCTTCGAACATGACAACTGCATCTAGGCGCCAAGCGTCAATATCAGGTAAAGCGCTCTTTAGTTGAGATATAAACGGCACATTCGGCATTTTGCGTGGGAGCCTGCGTCGTGTATGCGAGCGGCCACCATGTCCAGCATCGCCGACTTTCCCCTCTCGGTTAACGCCGAGCAGCTTTTCGACCTGCCGCGCCCGGCTTCCGAATGCCGCATCGTGGTGGCCATGTCGGGCGGCGTCGATTCCTCCGTCGTGGCAGCCCTTGCCGCCCGCAGCGGCGCAGAAGTGATGGGAATCACGCTGCAGCTTTACGATTACGGCGCTGCCACCGGACGCAAGGGCGCATGTTGCGCAGGCGACGATATCAACGATGCGCGCTTGGTGGCAGACAGGCTGGGTATCGCCCATTACGTGTTCGACCACGAAAGCAGCTTTCGCGAGGACGTTGTCGAGACTTTCGCCGATGAATATCTGGCCGGACGTACGCCCATCCCCTGTATCCGCTGCAACATGGGGCCGAAATTTACGGATCTTTTGCGCATGGCGAAGGAACTGGGCGCCGATTGTCTCGCCACAGGACACTACGTGCGCCGCGTGGAAAGCGATGCGGGGCCGGAACTGCATCGTGCGCTGGACCCGGCGCGTGACCAGTCGTATTTTCTCTACGCCACCACGGAAAAGCAGCTTGATTACCTGCGCTTTCCGCTGGGGGGTCTTCCAAAAACCGAAGTGCGGGCCATCGCCGAGGAATTCGGCCTGCGCGTGGCCAACAAGCCGGACAGCCAGGACATCTGCTTCGTGCCTGATGGCGATTACGCCAAGATCGTGAAGTCCATGCGCCCCGAAGGAGGCCGCGCGGGCGACATCGTGCATGCTGAAACCGGTGACGTTCTGGGTCAGCACCCCGGCATCATTCATTACACGGTCGGCCAGCGGCGCGGGCTGGATATCGGTGGCCAGCCGGAACCGCTCTACGTCGTGGGCCTGAATGCCGAAAAGGCCGAAGTGCTGGTCGGCCCCAAGCGCATGCTGGCGGTTAGAGCGGCAGAAGTGATCGAGACCAATCGTATCGGCCCGCTGCCTGCTGGTCAGCTAACGGCCAAGGTGCGGTCTTTGGCGCAGCCGGTGCCGATCACACTGGAGGGCACGCTGGGTGATGGCGAAACGGTCGTGATCCGGTTCGCATCGCCCGAATTCGGCGTGGCGCCGGGACAGGCCGCGGTGATCTATGCTGGAGAGCGCGTGGTTGGCGGGGGCTGGATCGACGCGACGCAAAAGGCCGAAGCCCCCTCAAGCTAGCCATCCCAGGCTTCCAGCACGCAGCCTTCGTCATCGCGAAATATTGCGGTGGTGCTTTCAATCAGGGGCACGCTGGCGGTAACGCTTTTCTCGTCGGCGTCCTCACTGATCCACAACGCGCCCATCCCGGCCAGCAGATCTTCCTGGCAATGGCCGATGTCGCGCCCGCCGATATGGCGGCAGGAGCATGTGTACTTGGCCGCATATCCCGTGCTCGCCTGCGAATATCCGGCAATCTGCTCGCCATAAAACCACGCCACACCGCCGCCGATCGCAGCCAGTACGACGAGAAGTTTCAGCCATGGGAGGCCACGAACATCGCGCGCCTGTTTTGCGGTTGCCATTTGCCGGGTCCTGCAGGAAAGGGTGAGCGCCAATGACGCGTCGCTTCCTCCCTAGCCGCCCACCTGCCCGCTCGCCAAGTGTGTTTGCGGCCCTTTGTCCTGTGCGCGCTCGATATGCATTGCGCAGAGTCGTGACCTGCCTCGGCGCGTTGGCGCTGCTCGGCGCTTGCTCGCAGGATGGCCCGCCGCCAGAACCGCCCCTGCCTGCAGGCGCGCTGGAGGCGGTTATAGACGATCCGGGTGTTCCACGCGAAAGGCTGGCGCGCGCGGTGGACGAACTGTTTGTGGCGGAGAACGTGGGCAAAACCCACGCAGTGGTGGTCATGCACGCAGGCGAAGTGGTCGCAGAGCGTTATGGCGAAGGATTCGAGCCTGACATGCGGTTTACCGGCTGGTCGCTTTCCAAAAGCGTGACCGCCGTGCTGGCAGGAATGATGGTGGCCGACGGGCGCATGGCGCTTAATGGTGCGGCCCCCGTGCCGCAATGGCAGCGTTCGGGCGATCCGCGCAGCACGATCACCCTGCGCCATCTGCTACAGATGCGATCGGGGCTGCGGCATCACGAAGGCAGCGAGCCAGCGTACGAATCGGACGATGTGCGGATGCTGTTTCTCGACGGGCGCGGAGACACTGCCGGCTGGGCAGAAGCGCAATCGCTGGAATACGAGCCCGGCACCACCTTCGCCTATTCCAGCGCCACCACCGCCATCATCAGCGACATTCTGGCGGACACGATCGCACCCGATGCCAGCGACGAGACAAGGCAACAGGTCATGCGCGAATTCGTACAGGCGCGGCTGGCTGTCCCGCTGGGTATGGAAACACTGGTGGGAGAATACGACGCCAGCGGCACGCTGCTGGGTGCGAGCAGTTTCTGGGCGAGCGCACGCGATTGGGCACGCTTCGGCGAATTTCTGCGCAATTACGGCTCCATCGCGGGCGCGCAAATCGTGCCGCGCGGATGGATCGAATTCATGCGCAGTTCCAGCCCCGCAGCGCCCGACTATGGCGCTCACCTGTGGCTCAATCGTCCTTCGGACGCAGAACGCAGCGTCCTGTTCGGCGGCGATCATGGCGAAGATATCTTCGCCGCAGTCGGTCATCTGGGGCAGTATGTCATCGTCGCGCCGGAACGGCGGCTGACCGTCGTGCGCCTTGGTTGGACGCAAGATGAGAATCGCGACCAGTTGAAGCAGGAACTGGCCGATATCGTTGCGCTCTACCCTTCCAGGTAGAAGCGCCCCTCCACCACCGTTACACAGTCGCCCGACAGTATGGCCCGGTCGCCTTCCAGCCGGCAGATCGCTTGACCTCCGCGTTTCGAGGCCTGGAAAGCGGTAAAGCTGTCCCGCCCCAGCCGTTCCGTCCAGAATGGGGTGAGAACGGCATGGGCAGAGCCGGTAAAGCTGTCCTCGTCCACGCCGCCGCCGGGCACGAAATTGCGGCTGATGACATCGGTTTCCCTGCCCGGCGCGGTGCAGATGAACTGCGCATCGCCCAAACTGGCAAGGCCGCGCAGGTCTGGGTCCAGCGCACGGATCGCGGCGGCATCCTTGTACAGGAAGATGTAGTAGCCATCCGCATTACACCACACCTCTTCAGGCTCGGCACCCAGCAGAGCCACGGCCTGGGAATAGTCACCCTTCTCGGTCGGGATGGCTGGCAAGGCCAGTTCGTAACCGTCACCAGCACGGCGAACTTCGAGAATTCCTGCCTTCCGCGTGGAGAAGGTTATTCGTTCGCGGGTCTCGTATTGCGACAGCAGCACGTGACCGGAGGCGAGCGTCGCATGGCCGCACAGTGCCACTTCCAGTGTAGGCGTGAACCAGCGCAGGGCGTAGTCTGCATCGCCATCCGGCGTTTCCACGAGAAAAGCGGTTTCGGCGAACATGTTCTCCTCGGCAATCGCCGCCATCGTCGTATCGTCCGGCCACCTGTCCACGATGACGACGGCCGCCTGATTGCCGGAGAAGGGTTTCGCAGCAAAAGCATCGACGTGCCAGTAAGGGATTGATTTTCTTGTCATGGGACATCCTTGAGCTGGGAAAATTCATCGGTCTCGACCAGCGGGTTGCCGGGCTCGTCCACATGACCGCGCGGGTCGATATGGATCAGCAGCTCGAGGCCGGGGAAACGCCGGCAGAGGTCTTCCTCCACCCGGTCTATAATGGCGTGCGCGTCGTTCACCGTCATATTGCCCGGCAGATCGACATGAAACTGCGCGAAATCATGGTATCCGCTGGTCCGCGTGCGCAGGTCGTGCAGGTTGGAAAGCTCCGGATGGCGCGCGGCCGCTTCCACGAAGGCGCGACGCTTTTCTTCCGGCCATTCGCGATCCATCAGGAGATCGATAGCCTCCGTCGCGGCAGACCATGCATTCCACAACAACCATGCCGCAATGACGAGGCCGAACAGCGGATCGGCTTTCGCAAAGCCGAGATACTGGTCCAGCACCAGCGCCGCGATCACTGCCAGATTGAGGAGCAGGTCGGACTGGTAATGCACCGAATCGGTTTTGATGGCGACCGAACCTGTCCGGCGGACCACGTAACGCTGCCATGCGATCAGGCCGAAGGTGGCAATGATGGCGATTACAGATACGGCGATGCCTTCTTCTGCCGCCTGCGTCTCACCACCCTCCACAAGGCGTAGAACCGCCCGAAAGCCGATGGCGCTGGCCGATAATACAATGAGGATAATCTGGAACATCGCCGCCACGGGTTCCGCCTTGCCATGGCCGAAGCGATGATCCTCGTCAGCAGGCTGCGCAGCCACCCACACGCCCACCAGCGTCGCCACGCTAGCCACGAAGTCCAGCGCCGTATCGGCAAGACTTCCCAGCATGGCGGTGGAGCTCGTTTGCCACACGGCCCACAGCTTCAGCGCGCCAAGGAACAGCGCCGTCAGCATGGAGGCCATGGCCGCACTGCGCGTGAGAGAGGCCCGGCTATCGCTCATGGGTAAAGCAGGTTGCTCGTCCATTGGGCATCCTCGCCGGTGCGCACGAAACGGCGGCGTTCATGCAGACGGTTGGGCCGGTCGAGCCAGAATTCCATGGCTACCGGAGAGATGCGAAAACCCGTCCAGTGCGGTGGTCGCGGCACTTCGCCTTGCACCTCATAAGCCGCACGAAGCTCGGAAACGCGGGCATCGTAAGTCGCCCGGCTGTCCAGCGGGCGCGATTGGTCGCTTGCGGCAGAGCCGACCTGGCTGACGAAGGCGCGCGAGCGGAAATAGGCATCAGCCTCTTTCTCGCTCACTTCTGTCAGCGGGCCTTCGATGCGTATCTGGCGGCGCAGGCTTTTCCAGTGAAACAGCAACGCGGCCTGCGGATTGGCAAGAATCTCCTCGCCCTTGCGGCTTTGCGCATTGGTGTAGAATACGAAGCCGCGCGAATCGCGGCCCTTCAGCAGCACCATGCGCACAGAAGGTGCAGCATCCGGCGTCGCGGTGGCGAGTGCCATGGCGTTGGGATCGTTGGGTTCGCTCTCCTTCGCTTCGGCAAACCACGTGTCGAACAACTGGAAAGGATCACCTTGGGGGATGGCATTTGCGGTATCGGTCATTGGAACCGGACTAATCCCGCTTTGGGTCTTATGAAAGGCCCCGCTTGCCAAATATAATTGCCTTACCTAGCTAACACACCATGGCTGATCCCTATTCCACACTCGGCGTGAGCCGTTCCGCGAACGAGAAGGACATCAAGTCCGCCTATCGCAAACTCGCCAAGGAACTGCATCCGGACCGCAACAAGGACAATCCCAAGGCGACGGAGCGTTTCGGCAAGGTCACGCAGGCGTACGACCTGCTGTCCGACAAGAACAAACGCGCCCAGTTCGATCGCGGCGAGATCGATGGCGATGGCAACCCCACCAGCCCATTCGGGCACGGCGGGTTCGGTGGCCAGCGCCCCGGCGCGGGCGGTGGCCCGGGTGGCGGTTTCAATCCGCGCGATCAACAGGGCTTTGCCGGCGCAGATGAAATGGATCTGGGCGACCTGTTCGAAGGGCTGTTCGGGCGCGGAGGAAATCCGCGCGGGCCGCGGTCCGGAGGCGCGGGGGGAGGCATGAACGGCGGCATGGGTGGCGGTCCGCAGGGATTTCGCCGCCCGCCGCCGCCTCCGCAAAAGGGCGCGGACATTCGCTACAAGTTGGCCGTGCCCTTCGTCGATGCCGCAACCCGTGCCAAGCAACGGATAACCCTGTCCGATGGCAAGACCATCGATCTTTCCCTGCCCGAAGGGGTTGAGGACGGCACGACCATGCGCCTTAAGGGCAAGGGCCAAAAGGGTCCGCGCGGTAATGGCGATGGCATCGTGGTGATCGATATCCAGCCGCACCGCTTCTTCTATCGCGATGGCGACGACGTGCGCGTCGATCTGCCCATTACGCTGGACGAAGCCCTGAACGGTGCGAAGGTGAAGGTGCCTACTGTAGATGGCGCCGTCATGCTCACCATCGGTGCAGGCTCCAGCTCGGGCAAGGTCCTGCGGCTGAAGGGCAAGGGTTTCAGCAAGAAAGGCGGCACGCGCGGCGACCAGCTCGTGACCCTGCAAATCCAGCTTCCCGACGACATTTCCGAGCTTTCCGACAAGCTTGAGGGCTGGCGCGACAATGGAAACCCCCGAAAGCAAATGGAACTTTGATGCTTCCATGCTGACCGTCGGCGCTCGACACCGGCAAAGTAACTGGTAGACATCGCAGGCCATGGCTCTACCCGGCATCACCGAAGAGGAAGCAGCGTCAGGTCCGCCCACGCAGGACCTGTCGCCGGAAGCGCGCCAGAAGGCCGCGGTGGAGAACCCCGGCGCGCTCGCACGGTGGCGGGGCACCCTGGGTATCCATGACAGGGCCTGGGAAATCACCAAGCGCGTGGCGGTCGGCTGTTTCAACGATGGGCTTATCCACGCTGGCAATCTTGCCTACATGTCGGTGCTGGCGATCTTTCCCTTTTTCATCACCGCCGCTGCCATATTCTCCGCTGTCGGCGAAGAAGGCGAGCGCGCTGCCACGATCAACGCCATTCTCACCGCACTGCCGCCGGTGGTGGGCGAGGTGATCGGCCCGGTGGCGCGCAACGTGGTGGAATCGCGCAGCGGCTGGCTCTTGTGGGTCGGCGGGTTATTCGGGCTGTGGACGGTGGGCAGCCTGATCGAGACGATCCGCGATATCCTGCGCCGCGCCTATGGCACGCAGCGAACCCACGCCTTCTGGAAATATCGTTTGTTTTCCACCGGCATTATCATCGCCGCCGTATTGCTGTTGATGACATCGCTGCTGGCCCAGGTGATGATCGGCGCCGCGCAAGAAGTGATTGCGGCCTATTTCCCCGAACTGAACCAGGCGTTGGAAAGCCTTGCATGGTCACGCATCGCACCCGCCATCGGTCTGTTCGGTTCGATCTTCCTGCTGTTTTACGCCCTGACACCGGCCAAATACCGGCATCGCCGCTATCCCAAGTGGCCGGGCGCGCTGTTTGTAACCATCTGGTGGATCACGGTCACCGTGGCCATGCCACCAGTGCTGCGCAGCGTGTTTTCGTACAATCTCACCTATGGATCGCTGGCGGGGATCATGATCGCGCTTTTCTTTTTCTGGCTGGTGGGACTAGGGATGGTGGCAGGCGGCGAACTGAACGCCGCGCTCGCCGAAACGCCCGAGGAAGAGCGGGAACGAAAGAAGCTGGAAAACCCCGATGATATCGGGGATGTGCAGGACACTACGGAGGAAACCGTCGCATGAGTGGATTGATGGCAGGCAAGAAGGGCCTGATCATGGGGCTCGCCAATGACAAGTCGCTGGCGTGGGGCATTGCAAAGAAACTGCACGAGCAGGGTGCGGAGATGGCGTTCTCCTACCAGGGAGAGGCGTTGAAGAAACGCGTTGGCCCGCTGGCGCAGCAGGTTGGTAGCGATTTCCTGATCGAATGCGACGTGTCCGACATGGACGCGATGGACACCGCCTTTGCCGAGATTGAGGCGCGCTGGGGCAAGATGGATTTCCTCGTCCATGCTATCGGCTTCTCGGACAAGAGCGAACTGCGCGGCAAATATGTCGACACCAGCCTCGACAATTTCCTGATGACGATGAACATCTCCGCCTATTCTCTGGTTGCCGCCGCCAAGCGCGCGCGGCCATTGATGAACGCCGATGGGAATGGGGGCGGATCCATCGTCACGCTCACTTATTACGGCGCGGAAAAGGTCGTGCCGCATTACAACGTAATGGGCGTGGCGAAGGCAGCGCTGGAAACCAGCGTGCAATATCTTGCCAACGATCTTGGTCCCGAAGGCATCCGCGTCAACGCGATCAGCGCCGGACCGATCAAGACGCTGGCCGCCAGCGGGATCGGCGATTTTCGCTACATCCTCAAATGGAACGAACTGAATGCGCCGATGCGCCGCAACGTCACCATCGAGGACGTGGGCGGCGCAGGGCTGTATCTCTGTTCGGACCTTTCATCCGGCGTGACCGGGGAAACCCATCATGTCGATGCAGGATATCACGTGGTCGGTATGAAACAGGAAGATGCGCCCGATATCGCGCTGACCTGAAGGATTCCCAAAACTAGACACCAGGCTCTTCGGCGGGAGGTGCGGCATCCAGCGAGCGCTGCTCTTCGTCATCGTCGAAACGGGGTGCCGGGAGATCGCCGGGGGGCATACGGTCGGGATCGACCACGGTGGCAGGCGGTGCGGATGGATCGACCTCTTCACCCGGTATCGGCGCCGATTGCGCTTCTCGGCGACGCTGCAATTCGGCTTCTTCCAGTTCCTCGACACGCGCCTGCGTCGCCGCGGCGTCCTCGTCGATGGCAGCAAGCCGCTGAGCGCGTTCCTCCTCGATCAGTTCTGCGAAACGCAAGTCGCTCGAATTGGCGCGCTCCGCATAAGCTGCCTCGATCATCTCCATCGTGCAGCCCAGATCGCCGCCTGCGCCAACGGGGGTGCAGCTGAGCGGTCCGAAATCGCCGACTGCTTCAAGAGCGAGGGCGCGCTGGGTCCAGCTTTCGTTCTGCGGCGAGGTGCTCGTGCGCAGGTTGGGCGGGATACGGTAACGCTCGCTTTCGTCCAGCCGCGCACAGACGGTGATCGTATCGTCCGTGCTTTGCGGGCATTCATCCTCGCCGAAGATGATAACCTGGTTCACGCGGTCGCCCGCATTGTCTTGCGCGGCGGCTGGCACGGAGCCCAGCCCCACGGCGATGGCAGAGGCGGCGGTAAGGGTGAGCAAGCGGGTCATGATCTATCCTCGAGGTTCTGGTATTTTGCGCTATTGGCGCTTCATCGGTTGAACGCATGATGAAGCCTGGCTGTTTCAGATTTTCTCCGAAATCCGGATGGCAGCCCGGCAGCCCAGCCGGATAGCGGCGGAAAGCAGCGGATAGGCCGGGGCTTTCTCCGCGCCCGCCGCCAGCGCGGCATCGCGGTGTTCGCGCTCGTCTTCGCGGAAGCGGTGAATCATCTCTGCGAGTTCGGGATCGTCGCCGTCCTTCTCCAGCGCGTCCAGCTGGGCCGAATAATGGGCATCGATTTCGGTTTCGACCGCTGCCGTGCAAGCCATGGCCGCTTCCGGGCCGATCAGGGCCGTTCCTGCACCCAGGGCATAGCCTGCCATGTCCCAAAACGGTTGCAGCGCCGTAGGCCGTACCCCGCGCTTGGCCATCAATGCATCGAATTCCGCACGATGTCCGGCTTCCTGTTCGGCCATGCCGCGAATCTCTGCGGAATGCGGCCCGCGATCACCCATGACTGCCAATTGACCGGCATAGATACGCGTTGCGCCGAATTCCCCTGCCTGATCGACGCGGATCATCTCGGAACGGTCCTTTGAATGAGGACGGGTCATGCGCGCTTCTCCTGTGTTTGACTATCGCGAGCCAGCAGCAGGACCCATATGGCGATTGCGCTGCCGATTGAAACGAAGGCATTCCAGCCCGCCAGCGAAATGCCAAGCAACGTCCATGCCGCCTGGTCGCAGCGCACGAATTCCAGCGAGAACGGATCGTTGCCGGTGCAGCCGAGGGGGCTTTCCCACCAACCGTATTCCACCCCGGCGTGGTAAGCGCCGATCGCGCCCGATACGAAGATCGCAAGCGCCGCGAGGCCAATCCACACCCGCTTGGGCGGCACGAAGGTCGAGACCAGCGCCAGCCCCACCGCGGCAAAATGCGGATATCGCTGCCACCAGCACATTTCGCACGGAAACAGGCCAAAGCCGTATTCGGAGATATAGGCTCCCGCCAGCAAGAGCGCGGGAATGGCCAGCGCAAGACGCCGCGCCAACTTGTCTGAACGGGCCAGTCTGCCCGGATTGGATAGCGTCGAGGTCATGCAAGCCTCCCTAACCTACCCGATCAGTTCCTCGCAATGGCAACGCCGGCCGTACGCCGCAATGTACGCGCGGCGTAATCAAGCTGGAAATCCTCGATACCCTGTTCTTCCAGTTCGGAAGCGGTCAGCAGGAAGCGCGGATCGTCGAGCCGGTCGCGCTCCAGGTTCTCGTCCTGCCTGCCGATTTCGCCGACAAGATGGCCGCGCAGATCGCTTTCGCGAAGCGCCAGACGCTGGCGCCGTTCGGCATCGGGATCAGAGAGTTGCGGCACGCGGATGTCGGGTTCGATACCACCCTCCTGCACGCTGCGACCCGAAGGCGTGTAATAGCGCGCCGTCGTCAGTTTCAGTGCGGTATCGCGGCTGAGCGGCAGCAGCGTCTGCACGCTGCCCTTGCCAAAGCTGCGCTCGCCCATCACCAGCGCGCGGCGGTGATCCTGCAAGGCGCCCGCCACGATCTCGCTGGCGGAGGCAGAACCTTCATCGATCAGCACGATGATTGGCAGGCCTTCCGCTGCATCGCCGCGATAGACGGTTTCGGCGTCGTAATAGATGGTTTCGCGGCGCGAGCGGCCACGTTGCGACACGATCTGCCCTTCGGAAAGGAACAGGTCGGAGAGCGCCACAGCCTCGTCCAGCGAACCGCCGGGATTGCGCCGCATATCCAGCACCAGCCCGCTGAGGCGACCGGTGGCCTGATCCTGCAACTCGCGAAGCCCTTGGCGCACATCGGAACCGACGTCGGCGGAAAATTCGTTCACACTGATATGGCCGATATTGCCATCCAGCAGTTCCCACGTCACCGGCTCCAGCTCGATCACACCGCGGGTTACGACGACTTCGAAGCTTTCCGGGTTACCAGGGCGGAAAATGGTAACTTCGATGTCGGTACCCGCAGGCCCGCGCATCTGCTCCACGGCATCGTTGAGTTCGAGGCCGTAGATAAGGTCGCCGTTGATATGGGTGATATAGTCACCGGCCTTTAGGCCCGCAGTTTCGGCGGGGCTGCCACGGAAGGGGGAGATCACCTTCACGGCGCCATCTTCCATCTGCACCGAAATGCCCAGCCCCTGGTAGTTGCCGTCCATCATCGTGGTCAGTCGTTCCAGCGCGGTGCCGTCGAGGTATGCAGAATGCGGATCGAGCGCGGCGAGCATCCCGTCGATCGCCCCGCGAATCAGCACCTCGTCTTCCACTGGCTCGACATAGCTGGCCTTGATCCGCTGGTAGGTGGCGAACAGCTTTGCAAATTCAGGGGAAGCGCGGCCCTCCACCTGCGCAATGGCAGCGGTGGTGGCGGGCACTAGCGCTACTGCGGTACACAGGGCAGCGGCGCGGATGGCGGGTGCAAACTTCATAAAATCTTTCGTCCTCGGCAAGGAGGGGGTCCCAGCACCCTTTCTATCGCATGACTGGGCTTAACGCCAGATGAGGAGAAAGCATCACCCGCAGCGATATCGCTAGCCAGTATGAAGCAGCGGATTGACCGGTTCACCATCGTGGCGCAGTTCCAGCGTCACGCTCGGCTCGGTCGGGTCCGCAGAACCCAGCGGCGCACCGGCGACCACGGTTTCGCCAATATCGACCTGGCTGCGCGCCAGTCCGGTGACGAGGCTGGTCCAACCGCCATCATGTTCGACAATCACGATATTGCCATACCCGCGGTACGGCCCTGCAAAGGCTATCCGCCCTGCAGCAGGGGCGACAACCTGCGCTCCGGCGATAGGCGCGAGAGTAAGGCCACGGCTCAGGCCGGAAGCTTGGGGCGCGCCGAAGCCCACAAGGGTACGTCCTGAAACAGGAAGGATATAGGGTGACGGCGCACTCGCTCGGCCAGCTACGCTGGAGGGGCTGGTCGGACTGACGGGCCGCGATTGGCCGGGTTGCGCGGGACGCAGGCGCGGTCCGGGCAGTGCGGCGAGGCGCTGGCGCAAACTCGCTGCGCGTTCCAGTTCACTGACAAGCCCGTCGAGGTCGCGCACTTCCTCGGCCATGGCCAGCGCACGGTCCGCCTCCCGACTGGCGGCACCGCCTGCCGCGCGCGCTGCCAGCCGCTGGCGGGTCTCGATTTCGGCCAGTTCTTCGCGCCGTCGTGCAAGCAACGCTTCCTCCGCCTCAAGCACCTGGGCCGCCGCCAATGCCTCGCGCCGCAGTTCGCGCGCGCGACCGATGCGTCCACGCAACTCCGATGTGCCTGCGCGCACTTGCGGAACCGTGTCGTGCAGCATCGCTCGCAGGTAAACCACGTCCTTCACCGATCCGGGGCGTAAAACGGATAGCGCCAGCGGACGCCGGGAAAACTGCTGCAGCGCGGCGGTGAGTTCCACCACGGGCTGTTGCTCCCGGCCCAGTTCTTCCCGCAATGAAAACTGTTCGCGGTCGATCATGGCGATGCGTGCCCGCGCGGCGGCTATCCCAGATTCCGCCTGCTGGATACGTGCAGCAAGCGCTGCGGCCTGGCTGGCGGCGCGGTCGGCTGCGTCCTCGGCTGCCTGTGCTTCTTCCTCGAAACGCTGGCTGCGGGCTTCGGCGTTCTCGCGCTCTGCCAGGGCTTCGGCCAGCACCTGTCGCATTTCGTCCGGACTGGCGTTAGTCGGCGCGCGCTGCGCAAGTGCTGCTGCCGCGCAAAAGGCGAAGGAGCCAATCAAGAGGAGTGCGCGATGCATCGGGAGCTACCCTGCCCGATGATAGGGATGGCCTGCAAGGATGCTGGTGGCGCGGAACAGCTGTTCTGCCAGCATGGCGCGCGCGAGCAGATGAGGCCAGGTGGCCTTGCCGAAGGAGATCAGCAGGTCGGCATCTTCGCGATCTGCGCGAGAGTGTCCGTCTGCGGCGCCGATGACGAACCGGCATTCGCGCATCCCGTCATCTCGCCATCGTTCGAGAATTTGCGCAAATTCCTCGGAGCCGAGGTTCTTGCCGCGCTCGTCGAGCAGCACGGTCCTGAACGGCGACTGCGGTTCGGAAATACGCCCGCCGGTTTCGGGCAATTCGCTAAGTTTGAGCGGCCAGTGGATACGCTTGGCATAGCGTTCGACCAGTTCCTCTTCGGGCGAACGTGCGATCTTGCCGCGAGCGATGATGTGGAGGAGCATCTTCTAAATCTTCTCTCAGGCACCGGGCGGACGCCGTTCTGCGCGCTTGTCTATCCTCGCTTTAGATCGGGCGCGCGTTCGCAAGTGCAGTCGCTCTCACGACCGGCGAACCGCAAAGCCGAATTGCCGCCCGCAGCAGGCGCAACCTGTCGCGCGTCTTGCGAGGTCGATTGCGCGGGGCGCAATCGGAACACAAATCAGGCGCTGCCCATGTGCCGCGTCTCACCATCTTCACCAAAACCCCACATGCGTTCAAGGTTGTAGAAGCTGCGTACTTCAGGGCGGAACAGGTGGACGACGACGTCGCCGGCATCGATCAGCACCCAGTCCGCTGCGGGAAGGCCTTCGATACGTGGGCTAGGTTCGCCCGATTTCTTCAGCCTCTCCGCCAGTTTGGTGGCCATGGCGGCAACCTGCCGGGTGGAGCGGCCCGAGGCGACGATCATGTGATCGGCGATCGAGCTTTTTCCCTCGAGCGGGATGGAAACGATCTCCTGCGCCTGGTCATCGTCGAGCTGTTCGAGAATCAAGGCGTGGAGCGAGCCGGGTTCGGCCTGAAGAGTGGTGTTGATGTCAGACATGGAAAGGATGGGGGCTGTCGCGGTGCTGTTGCCGTGACTGGCGAAACGCGAAGGCGCTCCTGAACTGGCATTGGTCATCGCAAAAGGTCATGCTCCTGATATGGGGTGAATAATGGCGGCGTAAAGGAAACCTGCAGGTTGTGGCCGCGTCACGCGTCCAACCCTTCCGAACCGTCGGTTATGAGGGAATGCGTCACTTCGTCCCTGGGGGCAGGTCCGGCCATGCCGTCTGCCCAGTCGGGATCCGCCCGGCGTATCTTTGTCGCCGAACGCGGATCGGGATCAAAACGCAGTTCAATCAGCGCAGGTGCGCTCCATTCGCGCCGGTTGCGAAATCTGGCTGCGGATAACCGGTGATCGCGCAACCAGGCCATTGCGGGGCTCGCAACAGCATCGTCCTCATACCCCGGACGGGCGATTACGGCAATGGGCATTTCCCGCGCGATACGGCGCCAGTCCTTCCAGCGATGGAACTGCGCAAGATTATCGGACCCCATCAGCCATACGAAGCGCCGCTTGGGATAGCGCCGCTTCAAGGCACGCAGCGTATCGACGGTGTAGCGCGTTCCCAGCTCCCGCTCGATCGCCGTCACGCTGATCGGCGCACGCCTGGTCATCGCCTTTGCCGAACGCACACGTGCAGCCAGCGGTGCCATGCCCTTTCTCGGCTTGAGCGGATTGCCCGGCGAAACCATCCACCACATCTCGTCGAGCTGCAATGCTTCGATCGTGAACAGAGAGATCCGGCGGTGGCCAGCGTGTGCAGGATTGAAACTGCCGCCTAGCAATCCGGTCACCGGTCCGCGTTTCAATTGAAGGTTCCGGGCTCGTCGAGCCTGTGACAGCACATCCTCGCCTCTCCCGACTTCAGGGGCGAGCCTGTCCCGATCCCTTCACCTGCCACTTGTAGGTTGTCAGCCCTTCAAGCGCCACCGGTCCGCGCGCATGTAGCCGACCGGTCGCAATACCGATCTCAGCACCCAATCCGAATTCGCCGCCGTCGGCAAACTGGGTGGAGGCGTTGTGCATCACGATAGCGCTGTCGACCTCGCCCAGGAAACGGCTGGCGGCATCATCGCTGTCGGTGATGATGGCTTCTGTATGGCCCGAGCTGTGCGCGGCGATATGTTCCATCGCGGCATCGATATTATCGACCACGGCCACGGACAGGATCGCATCGAGATACTCGGTATCCCAATCTTCAGAACTAGCGGCTTTTACCCGCGCATCCAGCTTCTGCGCCCGATCGTCTCCGCGCAATTCGCAGCCTGCATCGGCAATAGCGGCAAGCACGTTCTCGCCAGAGCCGAAATTCGCATCGATCAGCAACGTTTCCATCGCACCGCAGATGCCGGTGCGACGCATTTTTGCATTCACCGCGATATCGCGCGCCATGTCGGGATTGGCGTCGGCGTGTATGTAAGTGTGGCAAATGCCGTCGAGATGGGCGAGCACCGGCACACGGGCGTCCTGCTGCACGCGGGCGACCAGACCCTTGCCGCCGCGCGGCACAATCATGTCCACCAGTCCTGCCGCTTTCAGCATGGCGCCCACGGCCTCGCGGTCCTGCGTGGGCATCAGCTGGATGGCCTTTTCCGGCAGCCCGACATCGGACAAGCCCTTCACGAAGGCGGCGTGCAAAGCGCGGTTGGAATAGATCGCCTCGCTTCCGCCGCGCAACAGCGCAGCGTTGCCCGAACGCAGACATAGCGCGGCGGCATCGGCGGTAACATTGGGGCGGCTTTCGTAGATAATCCCGATCAGACCGATGGGAATTCGCACCCGCTCCAGCCCGAAACCCGAAGGCGATTCTCGGCTGTCGATCACTTCGCCTACCGGATCGGGCAGGCTCGCAACGTTCTCTATCGCACTGGCAATGGCTTCCAGCCGTTCCTCGTCGAGCTTCAGCCGGTCAAGCAGCGCGCCGGTCAGCCCACTGGCTTCGCCGGCTTCCATATCCTTGCGGTTTGCTTCGAGGATCTTTGCCGAATCGGCGCGAATGGCTTTTGCCGCTGCACGCAGGCCTGCGGCCTTGTCCGCGTCAGCGGCGCGCGCCAGCTTACGCTGGGCGGCACGGCCGGCATGGGCCAGTTCCTCTATGAGTGCGGAGTAGTCTGTCGTCGTTTCTGTTTCATCAATCATGCGCGCGCCTTTAACATCCCGTTTTCCGCCTGTCAGGTCGATTCGAAAAATCGCTTTGGACAAGGTCTCGCGAAGCCTGAACTGCCGAGTGGTTCCCGGCGAATTATTATTTTTTTCTTCTATTGGAACGTTTCATCCCGCGATGGGTTCAACTCGCCTTAAAGGTTAATTTCTTCCCTCGACCTGCGTCATTCAGCGGTTATCACCCCCGTCATAAATTAAGCGGATTGACGGGGTCGTCTTGGATAAACAATCGACAGGTGGGTATTTGAACCGCCTGCGCAGCTGGTTTCCGGAGCGTGAATTCTTCATGCGTTCGCAAGGCCAGGTGCGCTTTCTCACCATCACAACTCGCATGCAGATGACGGTGGCAGGTGCTGCCGCAGCGATCGTAATGGTATGGGTTGCATCGCTTGGTGTGATGGCAATCAGCCAGTGGCAGAACAGTACCGAACGCGCCTCTTTGCTGCAGCGTGAAGCGCAGGTTGCCACTGCCGAAGATCGTTTCGACGAATATTCCGATAATCTCGCGACCACGGTCGCCGACCTTCAAGCGCGGCAGGACTTGCTCGATGACATGGTCGAGATGCTGCCTGAAGACGTGATCGCCGATGTCGAAAGCACCGTGAGCGATTCCTCGGCCGAGAGCGAAGAGCTGATCAGCATGATCCGCGAAGTCTTCCCCGAAGCCGAAGGACTCGCGCTGATGGAGGCCCGCCAGCTGGCCTTCGCCGAACGGCTGACCCTTTACGCCGATCGCCGTGCTGCCCGTGCCGAAGACGCGATGCGCCAGCTCGGTCTCGATCCGCGTGCCGTGATGCGCGCGAACGAGAGCGCCATGGGTGGTCCGCTGGAAAGCCTTTCCTCCGAAGATGACGGACCGCTCGATCCCCGGTTCGAGCGTCTTGGTCTCAGCCTTGCGCGGATGAGCGCGCTGGAACGTGGGCTCAACCAGATTCCGCAGGTGATGCCTGCCGATCTCAATTCGATCTCGTCAGGCTTCGGCCCTCGTCGTGACCCGTTTCGCGGAACCGCCGCCATGCATCGCGGGCTGGATTTTCGCGCTCCGCACGGATCGCCCATCCATGCCGCCGCCGATGGCCGCGTTTCCTTCGTCGGCTGGAAATCGGGCTATGGCAAGGTCGTAGAGATCGATCACGGGGCCGGCATGGTGACGCGTTACGCTCACATGTCCCGCTTCAATTCCAAGGTCGGTGCCGAAGTGACCGCCGGTGACGTGATCGGTGCAATCGGCAGCACCGGTCGCTCGACCGGCCCGCATCTGCATTTCGAAGTACGCATCAACAACAACGCGGTTAACCCCCGCCCCTTCCTGGAGACAGCTCCCCATGTTCTCGAGCAAGTCAGAGCCGAATTCGCCTCGGGCGACGGACAAATCAACGGTGAAAACGATGGCTAATCCCGGTGCAACCTTCTCCGTACTCGGAACCGACGTCACCATTCGAGGCGATGTAGAGGCTTCGGCGGACCTTCATGTCGATGGCAAGGTGGTCGGAAACATTGCCTGCGCCAGTTTGGTGCAAGGCGAAGACAGCCGTATCGAGGGCGAAATCAAGGCCGAAACCGCGCGTCTTTCCGGTGAAGTGCAGGGCACGATCGCAGTGCGCAACCTGGTCGTTCTCAAGACAGCGCAGATCAATGGCGATGTGAGCTACGATACGCTGACGATCGAGCAGGGCGCTTCTGTCGAGGGTCGCTTTGCGCCGCTTAGCGCCAAGGCCGGACAAGCCGCAAAACCGGCAGCCGCCAAGGACAAGGATACAGACGGGCAACACGGCCTGTCCCTCGCGGGATAACATATTTACAATTTGTGGAGGGGATGGGGCGGTTCGCAAGAGCCGCCCCTTTCTTTTTGCTGTCGCCTCAGGCGCCCTGTTCGGGCTCTGCGCCGCCGTTTTCCTCTGCCGCACGCTTGGCTTCAAGCCATGCCTCGGCCTCAGCTTCCTGCGCGGCACGCGCAGCAGCTTTCGTGGCTTCCTCGCGCTCGCGGCGCAGTTCGGCGATAAGCTCCTGCTTGTCATCGCGCGGAGCGACGGTTTCAACGGCTTCTACCTCGGTTTCCTCAGCCGGTTCTTCGTTCGCCGCAGCACGCTTGGCAGCCTTGGCCACAGCGGCATCCAGTTCGCGCTGTGAGCAGAGGCCGAGAGTCACGGGATCCTTCGGCTGGATATTGGCGATGTTCCAGTGGCTGCGATCTCGGATAGCGTTGATCGTGTTGCGCGTGGTGCCGATCAGGCGACCGATCTGGGCGTCCGAAATTTCCGAATGGTTGCGCAGGATCCAGGCGATACCGTCGGGCTTGTCCTGCCGCTTGGAGACCGGCGTGTAGCGCGGACCCTTTGTGCGGCTGACATCGACCGGGGCTTTCTGCATCTTGAGCGAATAGTTCGGATCTTCCTGACCGCGTTCGATCTCTTCATGGGTCAGTTCGCCCGAATGCACCGGGTCGCGGCCGGTGTATTTGGCGCCTGCCAGATCGTCTGCCATGGCCTGCACCTCCAGAATATGCAGACCGCAGAAATCGGCGATCTGGGTAAAGCTGAGTGCGGTATGATCCACCAGCCAGCTGGCGGTGGCATGAGGCATCAGGGGCGTGGGCTGGTTAGCCACAGCAATTCTCCAAACTGAAAATAAAAGGGCCGCCCCTCGCGGGACGGCCATCGTTGCACGATCATGTAGAGCGTTTGCGGGTGAACAGCAAGCATTTGACACTGGTACCGCCTTAATAGCCGCACTCGCACGGCAATTTGTGTCGCGAATTGCCGGTGTGTTGCACTCCGAATTAGCCAGGCGCGGGATGGTGGGAAGGCGCGTCTCGGCACGCGTCGTTCAAGATAGGTGCAAGGCCGGCGAGAAACTGGTCCGCGCTCGCTTCCCAGGTAAAGGCGCGGCCGATGCGCTGGCAGATATCGCGATCCAGCCGAAGGGCACCGGCAATCGCGTCCTCCAGATTATCCGCCATGACGCCGCCACCTGCCTCCAGCACGTCCAGCGGGCCGGGAACCGGAAAGGCCGCCACGGGCGTGCCGCACGCCAGCGCCTCGATCATCACCAGACCGAAGGTGTCGGTCCTGCTGGGAAAGACGAATACATCCGCCCCGGCATAACAAGCCGCCAGTTCGTTGCCTCCACGCCTACCAAGGAACCAGGCGTTGGGGAATTCAGCCCTCAGCTTGTCCAGTGCCGGGCCATCGCCCACCACGACTTTCGTACCGGGATGATTGTTGGTGAGAAAGGCCTCGATATTCTTCTCGACAGCCACCCGTCCGACATAAAGCTGGATTGGACGGGGAAGATCGAAGAACAGGTCGGGTGGCGGATGGTTGGGGTGAAAGGTCTCCGCCGCCACGCCGCGGCTCCAGTGGTGCAGCGGCCCGATGCGCTGCTGGCGCAGTTGTTCGCGGATCGTATTGGTCGATACCATAGTGCGGAAAGCAGGCGCGTGGAAGCGGCGGATAAGCGGCCAGAACCAGCTCGCCGATACCCCGCAGCGGCGCGCCATATAGTCCGGAAACTGCGTGTGATAGGCAGTGGTGAACGGTAGCCTCCGGCGCAGGCAATAACGCCGCGCGGACCATCCTAGCGGGCCTTCGGTGGCGATATGAACGGTATCCGGACGGATTTGCCCGAGGCGGGCGGCCATGGCTCGCCCTCCGGCGAATGCGAGGCGAATTTCGGGATAGGACGGTGCAGGGATGGTGCAGAACTGGTCGGGCGAGATTACCTCGATTTCGTGACCGCGGCTGCGCAGTTCGGCGATCACCGCGCAAAGGGTGCGTACGACCCCGTTGACCTGTGGATGCCAAGCATCCGTTACCAATGCGATTTTCATCGGCGCTATCCCGTCAGGCGGCGACTGCAGTGCGCACTTTCGACGCGACCTCGCGCGCCTCGCGCCGGGCTACCTCGTCGGCCCAGTGGAGGATCTCCATCGTCCCGTCGGCATGTTCGACAAGCGCGTTGCATCCTTCCACCCAGTCACCGTCGTTCCAGTATTCGATTTCGTCGATCATCCGGTGTTCAGCAGTGTGGATGTGCCCGCAGACCACGCCGTCCACCCCGCGTTCTCCGGCTGCGCGAGCGACGACTTCCTCGTACTTGCCTATGAATTCAACGGCGTTCTTCACCTTGTGTTTCGCCATCTTGGAAAGCGACCAGTAAGGCAGACCCAGCGCCTTTCGGCCGGCATTCACCCAGTTGTTCAATTCCATCATGAAATGATAAAGCGCATCGCCAACGAAAGCGAGCCAGCGGTGCGACAGCATCACCGTATCGAACTCGTCGCCGTGCAGCACCATCAGGCGCCGCCCGTCCGCCGTATCGTGAAACGCCGCACGGCGGATTTCGATGCCGCCGAAATTGAGGCCGGTGAACTGGCGGAACATTTCGTCGTGATTGCCGGGAATGTATACGATACGCGTGCCGCGCTTCGCCCGCTTCAATATGCGCCATACGATATCGTTATGTGCAGGCGGCCAGTAGAACTTCTTCTTCAGTCGCCAGCCGTCGATGATGTCGCCAACCAGGTAGAGCGTTTCCGAATCAACCCGGTCGAGAAAGTCGATGAGCAACTCGGCATTGCATCCCTTGGTGCCCAGGTGAATGTCCGAAATCCAGATCGTGCGATATTTGCGGCGACCTTCCGGTGAATGCTCCGGTATCGCGGGTTGATGCGTGTGGAGGTCCGGAAATGCCGATACGATTGAGCCATTGCCCAGTTCGCCGTCGAGATAGCTGCCAAACATAATCCGCCGCGCCCCATCGCTGCCTGTTTGGCTGACAGTCTATGATTGCCCGATATGACAGCGTGACCACAGTTCGCGGTCAGTCAGGCGACATTGTTACGGTTATAAGTCGCGTACTTTCCCTCCGCAGGCCGTGGGCACGGGGCCGCTATGCTGTCGCTAGAGATCCTACTCCTCGACGGCGAGAACGATCTTGCCGATATGGTTGCCCGCTTCCATTCGGGCGTGTGCCTCTGCGGCCTCGCCCAGAACGAAAATCTTGTCCATGACCGGGCGCAGTTCCCCGCTCTCGGCAAGGGGCCATACCTCGCGAAACAGTTCGTCGGCCAGCATTCCCTTGAAAACGTTGGTGCGAGCGCGCAGCGTGGAGCCGGTAATCATTTGGCGGCGCACCATCATTTTCGCCATGTTGATTGCGGATTTCGGACCGCCAAGCGCGGCGATCACGATCAGCCGGCCATCGTCGCCCAAGGCATCGAGATTGCGCTGGGTGTAATCGCCCGCCACCATGTCCAACACCAATTGCGCGCCCCGGCCATCGGTGAAAGCCTTGGTTTTCTCGACAAAATCCTGCGTCTTGTAGTTGATGGCAAGGTCCGCCCCGACTCCTTTCGACGCAGCACATTTTTCGTCGGACCCGCTGGTGGTGATCACCGTCATTCCAAACAGCTTGGCCAGCTTCGTCGCCATGGTGCCGATGCCCGAGGTTCCGCCATGGATCAGGATCGTCTCACCGTCACGGGCAAAACCGCGCTGAAAAACATTATGCCACACAGTGAACAGCGTTTCGGGAATCGCGGCCGCCTCCGCCATCGAGAGGCCTTGGGGAACCGGCAGGCAATGTTCGGGCCGGGCGATGCAATATTCGGCATAGCCCCCGCCGTTGACCAGCGCACAGACCCGCTTTCCCAGATCGGAAGGGTCCACCCCTTCTCCAAGCTGAACAACCGCCCCTGATATTTCCAGTCCCGGCAAATCTGACGCGCCCCTTGGCGGCGGGTAGGACCCTGCGCGCTGTAGGCAATCCGGTCGATTGACCCCGGCATGACTGACACGCACAAGCACCTCACCCTGGCCGGGCTGCGGCACGTCCCGCGTTTGCAATGACAGCACATCCGGCCCGCCCGGCTCCCTGATCGCGATAACGGACATGGTCTTCGGCAAGTTTTCGGTCATCAAGCTCCCCTGTTCGATGCCTTCACGATGCACAGCCCTAGTGACAGCCACCATTGACAGCAAGCGCCCGGTTGGGGATGCTGCTGGCAATGGAAGACGATGACCTTCCCCGGATGCGTTCCGACGCGGCCAGCCAGTTGGCCCAAGAAAGCCTCGATACCTATTCGCAGGACGAGTTGATGGCACGCATCGCTTTGCTGGAGGCCGAAATTGCGCGGGTGAAGGCCCATCACCAGAAAGCCGACTCGCACCGCAAGGTCGCCGATGCACTGTTCAAGCCCAGAGAAACGGACTGATGGGCCGCATACGGTCCTTCGCACCCCTCGAAATTGCGCGGATGCGCACCATATCCCTTTCAAGCCAACTGCGCCGCGAATCCCGGCGCAAGTTTACCATCCGCGTTAGGCCGATATTCACCACGCCTCGCGCATATTCGACCGGACCCCTCTCGGCCTAGCTGCCCCAAGGACATTCATGCCAAGTTTCGCGCAAAATCTCGAAAAGACCCTCCACACGGCAATCCAGCATGCGATTGATCGCAGCCACGAATACGCCACGCTGGAACACCTGCTACTGGCACTGGTGGACGATAACGACGCAGGTGACGTGATGAATGCCTGCGGCGTCGATATGGACGAACTTGGCGGCGTGGTTCGCCAGTACCTTGACCAGGAATACCAGTCCCTCAAGACCGACGAGGATGCCGACCCGCAGCCGACTGCGGGCTTCCAGCGCGTGATCCAGCGCGCCATTCTGCATGTGCAATCGTCGGGCAAGGATACCGTTACCGGCGCGAACGTGCTGGTGGCGCTGTTTTCCGAGCGTGATTCCTACGCCGTCTATTTCCTGCAACAGCAGGACATGAGCCGGCTGGATGCCGTCAGCTTCATTAGCCACGGTATCGGCAAGGGCGGTCGCCAGCTTGAGGACCGCTCCCCCGGTAGCGAGGATGAAGGCCAGGCGCGCGGCGAGGAGAAGCCGGAGAAGAACAAGAAGGATTCCGCGCTCGACCAATTCTGCGTGAACCTGAACCAGAAGGCGCTGGACGGAAAGGTCGATCCGCTGATCGGGCGCGGCCCCGAAGTGGACCGCACCGTGCAGATCCTTTGCCGCCGTTCGAAGAACAACCCGCTTTACGTGGGTGATCCGGGCGTGGGAAAAACGGCGATAGCCGAAGGCCTTGCGCGCAAGATCGTGGAAGGTGACGTGCCCGAAGTGCTGGAAGAGGCGGTCATCTACTCGCTCGACATGGGCGCTTTGCTGGCAGGTACACGCTATCGCGGCGATTTCGAGGAGCGGCTGAAGCAGGTCGTGAATGAACTCGAAAAGATGCCCGACGCCATTCTTTTTATTGACGAAATTCATACCGTGATCGGTGCCGGTGCTACCAGTGGCGGCGCGATGGATGCGTCCAACCTCTTGAAGCCTGCGCTTTCCAGCGGAACGATCCGCTGCGTTGGCTCGACGACCTACAAGGAATTCCGCAACCACTTCGAGAAGGATCGCGCGCTGCTGCGCCGGTTCCAGAAGATCGATGTGAACGAGCCGACGGTGGAAGACACGATCAAGATTCTCAAGGGCCTGAAAAGCGCCTTCGAGGAACATCATGGCGTCAAATACACGCCCGATGCACTGAAAACCGCCGTAGAGATGAGCGCGCGCTACATCAACGATCGCAAGCTGCCCGACAAGGCGATCGACGTGGTGGACGAGGTGGGCGCGATGCAGATGCTGGTGCCGCCCAGCCGCCGCCGCAAGACGATCACCGCCAAGGAGATCGAAAAAGTCGTGGCGACCATGGCCCGCATCCCGCCGAAATCCGTTTCCAAGGACGACAAGAAGGCACTCGGCAGCCTCGAGAAAGACCTGAAGCGCGTGGTTTATGGTCAGGACGAGGCGATTGGACGCCTTTCAACCGCCATGAAGCTGAGCCGCGCTGGCCTGCGCGAGGCGGACAAGCCCATCGGCTCCTTCCTGTTCTCCGGCCCTACCGGCGTCGGCAAGACGGAAGTCGCGCGACAACTCGCCTCCATAATGGGGATCGAGCTCAAGCGGTTCGACATGTCCGAATATATGGAGCGTCACAGCGTCTCGCGCCTGATCGGTGCGCCTCCGGGCTATGTTGGATACGATCAGGGCGGCCTGCTGACCGATGCCATCGACCAGCACCCGCATTGCGTGCTTCTGCTGGACGAAATCGAGAAGGCGCATCCCGACCTGTTCAACATTCTGCTTCAGGTCATGGACAACGGCAAGCTGACCGATCATCATGGCAAGACCGTGGATTTCCGCAACGTGGTCCTCATCATGACGACTAACGCCGGTGCGTCCGACGCGGCCAAACAGGGTATCGGTTTCGGTGCCGGGCAGCGGACGGAAGCTTCGGAAGAGGCGGTGAAGAAGATGTTCACGCCAGAATTTCGTAATCGTCTGGATGCCGTGGTGCCCTTCGCCTACCTCGGCCCGGAAACAATCAGCCGCGTGGTAGACAAGTTCATCCTGCAACTGGAACTCCAGCTTTCCGAGCAGAACGTGCATATCCAGTTCGATGGCGATGCGCGCGAATGGCTGGGCAGGCGCGGTTATGACAAGCTGATGGGTGCCCGCCCGATGGCGCGCCTGATCCAGGAAAAGGTGAAGCAACCGCTGGCCGAGGAACTGTTGTTCGGCAAACTGGCCGGTGGGGGCGAAGTGCATGTGAGCGTGAAGGACGAGAAACTTGCCCGCCCAAGGCCAAACCGAAAAGCAGGAAGAAATCTGCGGCGAAGAAGCCGGAAGCCCCTGCGGCAGATAAGGATACGAGCAAAGATTCAGAGGACTAGTCCAAATTGGCTGGGCCGATAGCTTGAGGCGGGCTAGGTTCGCGTCATGGCTTTCAAGACGATATCGGTAATTCTGGTGGCAGGGGCTCTAGCTCCCGCCGCTGTCGTCTACGCGCAGGAAGATGCTGCGCCTCTGCACGAACGCACGGCGCTGACCGACGTGCCGCTGGAAGGCCCACGGGCTGCGATGCAACTGAAGCACGTCGCCCTCTCCATCGCTGTAGACCCACAAACCCGCAGCATTACCGGCGATGCCCAATACCGCGTTACCGGCGACACGATTCTTGAAACTTTGGTGTTCGATTTCGATCCGCGCTTTACCGTTCATGGCGTAGCGTTGGAGGGTATTCCGCTCGAGCGGAGACGGTGGGCCAAGGCCGAAGGGCTTCTGACAATCGAGCTGCCTGCACCCCTTCCCGTGGGTGAGACTGCCGACGTTCGCATCGAATATGCGGGGATGCCGCATGTCGCGATAAATCCCCCGTGGGATGGCGGTTTCGTATGGTCGCAAACCGAGGACGGCCAGCCGTGGATCGCAACCGCCATCCAAGGGGAGGGCTGCGATCTGTTCTGGCCGTGCATCGACCATTCGTCAAAGCAGATAGATGCGTTAGACCTGCTAGTAACGGTGCCAAATGGGTTGGTTGCAGCAGGCAATGGCCGCCTTATTGGCACATCAGAAACGGCTGACAGCGCCACGTTCCACTGGCGAGCGCGCGACCCCAGCAACTACGGCGTTACCTTGCAGATCGGCCCGTACGAGCTGGCGACACGCACTTACGATAGCGCCTTTGGCCATGCGATCCCGCTGTCGTTCTGGCACCTGCCGGGCAACGCGCAAGGCGCTGATCGCCTGCTGGATGAAATGGCCGATCAGATCGCCTTCATGGAAGACCGTTTCGGCCCCTACCCCTTCGCGGACGAAAAGGCCGGTGTGGCGGAGACGCCGCACCTGGGCATGGAACACCAGACCATCAACGCCTATGGCAATGGCTACGGACTTGAAGCCTATGGTCATGACTGGTTGCTGCAGCACGAATTCGCGCACGAATGGTTTGCCAACCAGCTGCGCAATGCCACTATCAATCACATGTGGCTGGCCGAAGGGATCACCACCTGGACCCAGCCACTCTACCTGGAACATGCACGGGGCGAGATGTTCTACCATGCGGAGATGTGGAAGAACCGCCAGCGCGTATGGAGCCGCGTTCCGCTGGTGCCGCCAGAGGGCGAGTTGCCCGACTGCAATGATCCTGACGCCAAGTGGGGCGATGACATCTATTTCAAGGGTGCGTGGATCATGCATACCTTGCGCTGGCTGGTGGGCGATGATGTGCTGTTTCCGGCGATCACGCGGCTCACCTATGGAATGGACGACCCACAGCCGGGTGCGGTCCGCCCGGTGAACCGCACGACCGAGGACTTTCGCGCGATCCTTGAAGAGACGGCAGGACGCGATCTTGCATGGTTCTTCGATGCGTATTTCTATCAGGCAGCCCTGCCCGAACTTCTGGCAGTAGAGGACGGGGACGCGCTGCTGCTGGCTTGGCGATCGCCGTCGCCGCTGGCGTTCGAGATGCCGGTTGAAGTGCGTGTGGGTGACACCGTGCGCCGCGTGGAGATGAAAGGCGGTAGGGGCCGCATCGTATTGCCCGATGAGAATACCGCCTACCTGCTCGATCCCGCGAATCGCATCCTTAAACACGACGCTATGATCGAGGCATGGCAGAACCGTGAAACCCGAGACTAAGCCGGAACGAAACTTGCGCCGCGCAACTTTCATCTAGCGATGGCAGCACCTTTCTCCTGGATCCGGCCCGACCCGCATGGCGTCTACGTTGTGCCTGCCGATGCGTGGATTGATCCATCAAAGGCAGTGGATCGTGCCTTGGTCACCCATGGCCACGCCGATCATGCCCGCGGCGGACACGGGCAAACCGTTGCCACGCCGGAGACCCTGGCGATCATGGACTTGCGCTACAACACCCGCGAGGGCGCAACCCCGGTGGAATATGGCGAAACGATCCGGCTGAAGGGCGGCGTCGATGCCACCTATATTCCCGCAGGTCACGTTTTGGGCAGCGCGCAGATCTTACTGGAACATGCCGGAGAGCGCGTGGTGATAACAGGCGACTACAAGCGCCGCGCCGATCCCACCTGTCCGCCATTCCAAGTGACGCCCTGCGATATCTTTATTACAGAAGCCACCTTCGGCCTGCCGCTGTTCACCCATCCACCCATCGAAGACGAGATTGCCAAGCTGCTGAGCCGGCTTGAGGCATATCCGGATCGCTGCGTGCTGGTGGGCGCCTATGCGCTGGGAAAGGCGCAGCGCGTGATCGCGGAATTGCGCGCGGCGGGCCATTCGCAGCCGATCTACCTGCATGGCGCGATGGAAAAGATGTGCCGCCTTTATGAAGAATTCGGTGTGGATCTTGGCGAGTTGCGACTGGTGGCCGATCATGAAAAGGATGATATGCGCGGCGCAATCGTTGTCTCGCCGCCCTCCGCGCTGAACGACCGCTGGAGCCGCCGCCTGCCCGACCCCATCACTGCCATGGCCAGTGGCTGGATGCGCGTGCGTCAGCGTGCGCGTCAGCGCAATGTGGAATTGCCGCTGGTCATCTCTGACCATGCCGACTGGAATGAACTGACCGGCACCATTCAGGAAGTTAATCCGCACGAAACCTGGATCACCCACGGCCGGGAGGAGGCGCTGCTGCGCTGGCACCAGTTGCACCAGCGCCGCGCCCGCGCCCTTGCACTGGTGGGTTACGAGGACGAGGACGACTAGGGTGGAGGAGTTCGCCGCCCTGATTGACGCGCTGATCTACACGCGCAGCCGCAATGAAAAGCTGCGCCTGATCGCAGAGTACCTTCGCAACACGACCGATCCCGATCGCGGCTACGCCCTTGCCGCCCTAACCGACGGTCTGGATTTCAAGGCGGTCAAATCGTCCACCATACGCAATCTGCTGAAAGAGCGGGTCGATCCGGTACTCTGGACGCTCAGCCGCGATTTCGTGGGCGATACGGCGGAGACGGCGAGCTTCCTCTGGCCAGACCCGGTAGGCAACATCGCGCCTCCGCCCTCGGTCAGTGAAGCAGTGGATGCGCTTTCTGCGATGACGCGCGCAAACGCGATGACCGAACTGCCCCGTCTGCTCGACAGGCTTGATCCAGCGGGACGTTACGCTTTTTTCAAACTGGCCACGGGAGGCATGCGCGTGGGTGTTTCCAGCCGGCTCGCCAAGGTGTCCTTTGCGCAGGCTTTCGACGTCCCGGTCGACGATGTGGAGGAATACTGGCACGCGCTTGCCCCGCCCTACGCCCAGCTGTTTGCCTGGGCCGCCGACGGCAAGGACCCGCCCGACACCGCGAATATGCCGCTGTTCAAGCCCTTCATGCTGGCGCACCCGCTGGAAGAAACGGTGGTCGATCTCGATGATTACGCGGCAGAGTGGAAGTGGGACGGCATCCGCGTTCAGCTTGTCCATGTTGCCGGAGAAGCGCGCGTCTATTCGCGCAGCGGTGACGACATCAGCGCAACATTCCCCGAACTGGTGGGCGCCCTCACCATTCCAGCCGTGCTGGATGGCGAATTGCTGGTACGCGGCGACGTGCAAGGCGGAGATACCGGCGGTGCGGCCAGTTTCAATGCGCTGCAACAAAGACTTGGCCGCAAGACCGTGAGCAAGAAGTTGCTTACCGAGAGTCCCGCCTTCGTGCGACTCTACGATGTTCTTTCGCTGGATGGTGAGGACCTGCGCAGCCTGCCGTGGGAGGATCGGCGCAGTCGGCTCGAGTCATTCATTCCGCGGCTGCCCGATACGCATTTCGATCTCAGCCAGCTTGTGAAGGCGACAGATTTCGAACAACTCGCACAAATCCGCGAAGGCACGCGCGACGATGCCATCGAAGGCCTCATGCTCAAAAGGCGCGACAGCCCCTACGTGGCGGGCCGCAAGACCGGGCTATGGTACAAGTGGAAGCGCGACCCGCTGCTGATCGATTGTGTGTTGATGTATGCCCAGCGGGGCAGCGGCAAACGCTCCAGCTTCTATTCCGACTACACCTTCGGCTGCTGGGACGGCGACCCGGACGAAGGGGCTGAACTGCTGCCAGTGGGCAAGGCCTATTCAGGCTTCACCGATGCAGAACTGAAGAAGCTGGACAGGATCGTACGGCAAAACACGCTCAACCGCTTTGGCCCGGTGCGCGAGGTGGAGCGTACGCTGGTGTTCGAGGTGGCGTTCGATTCTGTCCATTCCAGCAAACGCCACAAGTCCGGCCTTGCCATGCGTTTCCCGCGCATCCATCGCATTCGCTGGGACAAACCGGTGCACGAGGCGGACCGGCTGGAAAGCCTGCGCGCATTGATCCGCGACTAGCGCCCGATCCGTGGCGAGGTGTCGCGCGAAGTTGCGCCGCGCAACTATTCTACCCTTTGCTGCGGCAAGCGACCGTCAGTCTTCCGGACTGCTACGAAGTTGCTGCAGATGTTTTCGCGCCAGCTGGCAGTAACGTTCGGTCTGGAACCTGATCTTGGCGATCTGTGCCTCGTCCTGCGTCCGGTAATACTTGGCCGGGCGGCCGATCCAGATCTCACCTGCGCCGATCTGCTTGCCGGGGCTGAGCAGTGCGCCTGCGCCCAGCATCCCGCCTTCGGCAATGCGCGCACCGTCCATCGCCACCGCACCCATGCCCACGAAGGCACGGTCCGCAAGCTGGCAACCATGGACGACCGCCATGTGGCCAATCACGCAATCCTCGCCGATAATCGTGGGCTCTCCGTCGGTATCGGGGCGCGGCCCTTCGACATGGAATACGCTGCCGTCCTGCACGTTGCTTCGTGCGCCGACCACGATTCGATGGATATCGCCCCGCAGCACGCAATTGTACCAGACGCTGGCGTCCGGCCCAATGGTGACATCGCCGATAATACGCGCACCTGGCGCGACAAAGGCCGTGGGATGGATCTGCGGCACCTTGCCATCGAACGGGATGATGGTGGCACCGGGAAAGCGAGGATCGTCGGTGATATGGCTGTTCAGGGTCAAAGAAAATTCTCCCAGACAAGATAGGGCAGGACAGAGGCGTATTCATCGGTCCACACGGGACCTTCGGGTGCGACGAGCAGTCGCCAGTCGGCAGTTGTCGAAAGCGCATCCAGCGCAGCACGCTGGGGCGATAGCGCAATCCAGGTGGAAGAGTAGAGATCGTTCCGCGTCTTGGTCTCATCGTGCCAGATCATGGCGGAGAGCCCGCTCTCTTGCGCCAGGCGCGCGACGACAGGTTCCAGCCTGACATACCGGTTGGAGGTGTGCAGCAGCAACAGCCCGCCGGGCGCCAATGCTCGCTCGTAGATTTCCAGGGCTTCCAGCGTCAGCAAATGGAGCGGGATGGCATCCGAGGAAAAGGCGTCGATAATGAGTACGTCAAAACTGGCAGGTGGTAGTTCATCCAACCGCAAACGCGCATCGCCGATCAGAATGTCCGCATCGGGTGCGCAATCTTCGAGAAATGTGAAATTGCCAGACTGCGAGAAATGCAACACCGTCGGATCGATCTCGAAGAACGTCCACCGCTGTCCCGGCTGGCGATAGCAGGCCAGCGTTCCGACACCCAGGCCCACACTGCCGATGCGGGCATTGGGGCCAACCACCCTTTCCGCCTCGTTCAGCGCAAGTCCCACGCCGGAACTGCGCCCGTAATAGGCCGTGGGCTCTAGCGAATTTTCGCCCGAAAGCTGGATGCCGTGAATGGTCGTGCCGTGCATAAGGATCGTGTCGCCATCGGCGCGCTGCGTGATCGAATAGATGCCGAAATAGCTGCGCTCGCGCTCGCCGTTCATGCTGGCTAGCAGGTTGGTGAGACCGCCAAGAGACATCAGCAAGGCCGCGCAGGCAAGCACGAAGGATATGCGTCGCGCGGCCAGAACCATGGCAAGACACAGGATCGCCAGCAGCGCCAGCCAGTCCATCTGGCCCAGTTCCGGGTCCCCCTGTACCCGGGTGTAGAGAAGCAGGGCTGCATTGAAGACGAGGAACACGCCCACCACCAGGATCATGCGCGCAGTTTGTCGGTCCTTATTAAGCAGGCCCGGTAGCTTGCGCCACACGCCCAGTGGAACCAGTGCAGCTGCAGCCAGGATGAGCAGGGGATGCTCCCACGTCCAGTCGAACAACGCTGGCGCAACTATGGCCGTGAACAGGCCTCCCAGCGCGCCGCCGGCTGCTGTACAGAGATAGAATTGCGAAAGGCGCACCGGTTCGGGCCGAAGGTCGTAAAGCCGCGCATGCAGGGCGGTGGCCACAACGAACAGTAGGATTACGCTGACGCTTGCTGCAAGCAGATCGGCACGTCCCGCGGCGAAAATTGCGACACCGCCACCCACCAGCACCACCGGCGGCGCAAGGATAAGGAAGACCTTTGCCATGCCGCGATTCTCGGCAAAGGCGATCGTGTAGCTGAGCAGGTACAGACCCAGCGGGATCACCCACAGCAGCGGGATCGCCATGATATCGGTGGTCAGGTAGGTCGTGGTCGAAAGCATCAGACCCGACGGTACGGCGGGCAGCACAAGCCACATAGCCTTGCGCTTCCAATCGACAGCGCGTCCATCGTCATGATGCGCAGCATTGACAGGTGCAACATCGCGGCGGCTGAACGTGGCGAGGCCGACCAGCACCAGCAGTACGATATAACCCGCGGTCCAGCCCCCGCTCTGCTCTCCCAGTGTCAGCAATGGCTCCGCCAGTAGCGGATAGGTGAGCAACCCTGTAAAACTGCCAAGATTGGATGCTGCGTAGAGCGGATAGGGATTGCCCGCATCGGGATGGGCGGCGAACCAGCGCTGGATCAGCGGAGCCTGTGCAGAAACGGCGAAGAAGGCTGGGCCTACCGTCAGCAGGAACAGCCACGGGACCCATACGACCTCCCACCCGGTTTGCAGCGGCGAGACAGGCGCCAGCGACAACGGCAGGGTAAGCCCGGCCAGGACCAGTACCGCCAGATGGATCACCCCCTGCGTTCGTAGCGAAAAGCGTCCGAGAAGATGGGCATAGGCGTACCCTGCCAGCAGCAGCGCCTGATACACCAGCATGGCGCTGTTCCAGACGTTGGGTGCGCCGCCCAGTTGCGGCAGCGCCATGCGTGCCACCATCGGTTGCACAAGAAACAGCAGGAAACTTCCAGCAAAAATCGCCAGTGTGAATAGCCAACGGCGCGGTGCTGCGAGCGATTCAGCCATAGCCGCGCTGCGCCCACTCCCGCGCGGTGATGACGTAGACAATGGTAGGATTAAGCTCGGTCGGCCAGTTGTCATCGTGGTAGTCGAGATCGTCCCGGCGCGCCATGCCCAGCTTGCGCATCAGGCCCCAACTGGCCGCATTGCCATCAACCGTCAGCGCGATGATCGTTTCGGCGCCGAACCTCGTGAACCCGACGTCCAGCGACGCGATAGCGGCTTCCTTGGCATAACCGCGGCCCCAGGCATCCTCTCGCAGTCGCCAGCCGATCTCCACCATGTCGAACACGGGCGAGCCTTGCGTATTGGCGCGTTTCAATCCGCAGAAGCCCAGCATTTCGCCCGACAGGTGACCACCATCGTCCTTGCGCTCCACCACCCAAAAGGTGTGTCCGAACTTGCGCCGATAGGTGGCCAGGCGATCCATGGCTCCCTGGCGCGTCACTTCATTCGCTATACCGCCAAGCCAGCGCATGACAGCGGGCGTGTTAGTCAATTCCCAGAATCGGGGCCAGTCTTCCTCGCGCCAATCGCGCAGGATCAGGCGTTCGGTCTCGTGGTGAAAATCAGCCTCAAAATCAGCCATGGATCAGACGCGCGGCGACGGGGGCGTGATATGTCAGCACGCCCGAGCATCCGGCGCGTTTGAACGCGATCAGCTTTTCCATCAGCAGCGCATCGCGATCCCCCACGCCTGCGGCCGCCCCTGCCTCTATCAGCGCGTATTCGCCGCTCACCTGATAGGCGAACACAGGCACTTCGAACCGCTCCTTCACCCGCCATATCAGGTCGAGATAGGCTAGGCCGGGCTTCACCATTACGCTGTCGGCGCCCTCGGCAAGGTCCAGCTCGACCTCGATCAGCGCTTCCGTCGCATTGGCAGGGTCCATCTGGTAGGTCTTCTTGTCGCCGACCAGACGATCGCCCGAACCCACCGCATCGCGGAACGGGCCATAAAAGGCAGAAGCGTACTTGGCAGCGTAGCTCATGATCTGGACATTGTGGTGTCCACCCATTTCCAAGGCCATGCGGATCGCTTTTACACGGCCATCCATCATGTCGGACGGGGCGATGATATCCGCGCCTGCCTCCGCCTGGTTGATCGCCTGATCGACGAGCACGGCGACCGTATCATCGTTGACGACGTAACCGGCGCCATCCACCAGCCCGTCCTGCCCATGGGTGGTATAGGGGTCCAGCGCCACGTCGGTGAGAATGCCGATATCGTTGCCGCATGCATCGCGAACCGCGCGAATGGCGCGGCACATCAGGTTATCGGGGTTCAACGCCTCGTCCCCCCGCTGGCTGCGCAATTCCGGCTGGGTGTTGGGAAAAAGCGCGATACATGGAATGCCCAGCTCCACCGCTTCCTTTGCCCGTTTGGCGATATTGTCGACCGACCAGCGCGAAACGCCTGGCAGACTGGTGACGGGATCCTCCACGCTTGACCCGTCGGTGACGAACAGCGGCCATATCAGATCGGCGGCGGTAAGCACGGTTTCGCGGTGCATCGCACGGCTCCATGCATTGGCACGAGTACGGCGAAGGCGGGTGTTCGGATAGCTGCGTGTCATCGGTCGCCACCTCTGCCGCAAAAGCGCGGCGCGAGCAATCGGACAGATTTACGGAAGACGGTGGCCTAGTCGACGACCTGACGGTTTTCGATCCGATCGATTTCGCGCACCGGGTCTTTCGAAGCAGTCGGGTCCGGCGCGAGTTCGGAAAGCGCCTCTCCGGGCTTCACCATCTGCAGGCGCACCAACTGCTGACGGAAGTTGGCCATTTCCTGCGCGGAAAGCTGGGCACGGTTTACGAAGCGCACGCTGGCCGGGTCGATCTTCTGGCCGTTGCGATACATTTCGTAGTGGAGGTGCGGGCCGGTAGAAAGGCCGGTCGATCCGACATAGCCGATGACCTGGCCCCGCCGCACTTCCTCGCCGTTGCGCACGGCAATGCGGCTCATATGTGCATAACCTGTGGAAAGGCCGCCGCCGTGACGGATGCGAACGAAATTGCCGTAGCCGCCATTGCGACCGGAGAAATTCACCGTGCCATCGGTGGCGGCATAGATGGGCGTTCCGTGACGCGCGCGGAAATCGAGGCCTGAATGCATCCTGCGATAGCCGAGGATTGGGTGGCGGCGCATGCCGTAGCGTGAAGTGATGCTGCCGGGTACCGGCGCGATAAGGCCTTCCTGCACGACCCCTTCGCCTGATGCATCGTAGAACTGCCCTTCGCGACCGAACCGCATCAACTGCTTGCGCGGGCGATCATCGCGAATGATGGCAGCGTAGAGCAGATCGCCAACCTCGACCTCGCCCGTAGCGGCGCGGCGATATTCCACGATCATGTCGAACTCGTCGCCCGCCGTGATCTCACGGTTCATGTCGAGATCGCCATCCAGCGTGCGCAGGAATTGCTGCACTGCGCTGGGGGGTGCACCCGCAGCGCGAGCGGAACGGTAGAGGCTGTCGCCCACGGCGGCGCGAATGCGCAGCGGCGTGGTATCGACCATGATCGGGCGCGGATCGATAACGAGCTGGCCATTTTGGCGCTCTACCGCCAGTTGCAGGTCGAACCGGGCGCGGAAGGACAGCGCATCGACAGGGCGAGGCGCATCCGGTGCAGCGCGGCGGCCCAGGGTGATATCGACAGGCGTGCCCGGTGCAATATCATCGAGCGCCACTGCACTGCCCACCATCGTCGCAATCAATTGTGCCTCGTCCTTGCTTACCCCGGCGCGGCGGAGCATCCGGTCGAAACCGTCGCCCTGCGCCAGCGTGGCGACAAGATCGAGCCGCGGGCGTTCCGGCGCAGCGGTAAGTGGCTGCACTGCCGTCGTCGCACCCATCCGGCGGCCGGTGTCCGCTCCCAACGCGAGCGGAAGGATCATCTGGCTGCGGAATTCGTCTCGAACACGGTCGTCAATACGCATGGCCGGTGCAGCTTCCACTGCGGAGAACCCCGGCCAGCCGGCAATCGCGATAGCGGACAGCCCGACCAGCGTCGCAACACCGCGCAGCCAGCGTCGCGAGCCAATGTCACGGCCCAGATCGGGCGCAAGGTCGGCGCGAGCGAGGCGTGCCGATGCAGACTGGTGCCATTTGCCGTAGCTTTGCGAAATGGTTGACGCCTTGCGCGAACGGCGCGACGGTCTGGCGTCACCGTCGTCCACAACTTGCGCGAGCGTAAGCTCGGCGGGCGGATAGTCGCCCGGCGCAGCTGCCTGCTCCTGCTTGTCGCGGTCCGTAAACAAAGCGCCCTCCTCGTTAGCTGCGAACACCCGTCTTCCATGCAAAAGCGGCACAACCTCATCCCGGCACATGTGTAATCGCCTTAAAGGGTGAGGCAATAAAGTAAATTTCGCTTTAACGTCGATGAGTCGAGTCCCACCAGCGGTCAACCGAGACTACGTGAGTAAGCCACTCGGCCCGGTTGCGCCGAACGGATGGAATCGCCATGTGAATCGGTACTGTGACACCTTCCCTCTCCGACAGCCATATCCGCGCGGTCCTAGGGCCGACGAACACCGGCAAGACCCATCTTGCGATCGAGAGAATGTGCGGTCATTCCTCCGGCGCCATCGGTTTTCCGCTGCGTCTGCTGGCGCGCGAGGTGTACGACAAGGTGTGCAGGATCAAGGGCGAGGATGCCTGCGCGCTGATTACCGGGGAGGAGCGGATCGAGCCGCCGGGCGCCCGCTACTTTCTGTGCACGGCCGAGGCGATGCCGCGCGATGGCGGCAGGCACGCTTTCGTGGCATTGGACGAGGCGCAGATCGGTGCAGATCGGGAGCGGGGTCATATCTTCACCGATCGTCTTCTGAACGCGCGCGGGCGGGAGGAAACCATGCTGCTGGGCTCGGCCACGCTGGAACCGATGGTGCGCAAGCTCGTGCCAGAGGCAGCGGTCGCGGAACGGCCGCGTTTTTCCACTCTTACCCATGCAGGCAGTTCGAAACTGTCACGCCTGCCACCACGCTCTGCCATCGTCGCCTTCTCTATCGAGCAGGTCTATCAAGTGGCCGAATTGCTGCGTCGGTTCCGCGGCGGTGCGGCCGTGGTGATGGGAGCGCTTTCACCACAAACGCGCAATCGACAGGTCGAATTGTTCCAATCTGGCGAGGTTGACTATATCGTAGCGACCGACGCCATCGGCATGGGCCTTAATCTCGATGTCCATCACGTAGCGTTCGCCGCCTTGTCGAAGTTCGACGGCTTGCGCCAGCGGCGGCTGATCCCGGCGGAAATGGCACAGATCGCGGGCAGAGCGGGTCGACATCAGACCGATGGCAGCTTCGGCACGCTTTCCGGCAATCGACGCGGTGCCCCGCTGGAGCTGGGCGAAGAGGAAATCTACGCCATCGAAAACCACCGCTTCGCCCCCGTCCCCAGCCTTTTCTGGCGCGAGCCCAACCCGCGCTTCGAGACGCTCGATGTGCTGATCGGCGATCTTGAATCCCGGCCAATGCACGAAGGCCTCACCCTTGCGCCCGAGGCCATCGACCTCGCCGTACTGAAACGGTTGGCCGAGCAGCCCGAAATCGCCGACGACGTCACGACGGCGGGGAATGTGCGCCGCTTCTGGGAAGCGTGTCAGCTTCCCGACTTTCGCCAGCAGGGCGCGGATGCGCATTCACGCTTCGTTGCGCGTCTGTGGAGCGATCTGCGGCACGGCCATATCGGTGCGGATTTCGTTGCCGCGCGCATTTCCGAACTGGACAACTCTTCTGGCGATATCGATACGCTGCAAGGTCGATTGTCGGCGATACGCAGTTGGGCCTATATTTGCCAAAGGCCCGACTGGGTGCTTGCGCGCGACGAAATGGCGGCGCGAGCGCGCTCTGCCGAGGCGAAGTTGTCGGATGCACTACACCAGAAGCTTACCGAACGTTTCGTGAATCGGCGGACGTCGGTATTGATGAAGGGAATGGGAAAGGATGCTGGGCTTTTGCGCGTTGAATTGAAAGACGATGGCCTGGTCACGGTGGAAGACCAGCCGATCGGCCATCTTGATGGCTTCCGCTTCGTGGTCGATGCCGATGCCACCAGCGAAGAGCGCAAGCTGATGCTCGCCGCAGCCGAGAAGCACATGGCCGGTCTTCTCGCACAAAAGGCGCAAAAACTCGTGGCTGACGAACTCGGTGATTTGCGGATTGAAAACGCGAAGGTTCTGCGTGAGAACCAGCCGGTCGCGCATCTGGAGAAGGGCAAGACGCCCAGTCGTCCGCGCCTCGTGATGGCAAAGGAACTGGGCCAGCTCGATCCTGCACATCGCTCACGTCTCGAAGATGCGCTGCAATTCTGGCTCGAAGAACAGCTTGCGCCGCTCGCCCCCCTGCGCGCGCTGGAAGATGCCGCAACCGATCCCGAAGCCGGAACCGAAGTGCGTGCGCTGCTACTCACGGTGGCAAACCGCAATGGCACTACCCGGCGCGAGGACGCTGGCCTTGCCCATGTGCCCAAGGAAAAGCGGCCGTTCATGCGCCGCCTTGGCGTCACCATCGGTTCGCTCGATGTCTTCGTGCCCGCCTTGCTCAAACCCGCTCCGCGCCAGCTACTCAAGCGGCTCGGCCTCGATCCGCGCCCCGTCCGCGATGCGATGGAGGCGGTGATCGAGGGCGGTAAGCAGCTTCCTGCAGGATACCGCCGCGCGGGCAAGCAGGCGATCCGTATCGACATGGCAGAGAAGCTGTTTCGCGCAGCGCACGAAAGCAGGGCCAGAGCGCCACAAAGCAAGGAAGTGCGCGGATTTCGTGTCGATAACGCGCTTGCCACCAGCATGGGCCTGCTGCCCGAAAACTTCCGCAGCCTGATGAAGGATGCCGGATTTCGTCAGGGTCAGCCGGTCGAACTGGCTGAGGGCGCGTTTGGTCCCCCTCGCCCCGTAACATGGACCTGGCGGGCGCCGCGCAAGGACTTTGCACCGAAAACCGGCAACCGTGGACCGCGCGGGCCTCGGAAAGATTTGAAGGGCAAAGGTGCGAGGGGCAAGGATACCAAGAGCAAGGAGGGGACGCCGCCCAGATCATCCCCACCACCGCGGCGTGAACCCAAGGGCGATGGCGGTCAGGCCTTTGCCGGTCTTGCGGATCTGCTCAAGAAGGGCTGATGCGGCTCGACCTGCTCCTCGTGCGTCTTCGCTTTGCGAAAAGCCGCACGGTTGCCCAGCGCTGGATCGCGGGGGCTCACATCCGCTGCAATGGCAGGCGCGTCACCCGGCCCGATCACGCCATCGCGCCCGGCGACGTGCTGACCTTGCCGATCGGAAGGGGTGTACGAGTAATCGCGCTGGAGAGCCTTCCGGACAGGCGTGGCCCGGCAAAAGAGGCGCGCACACACTATCGCGAGCTTGACGCTCGCCCGTCTATCGCCATAGCAGGGGCCGAATCGCGACCAACGCTGGTCGAGCATGAAGGACGAACCAACCCATGACCTATGTCGTCACCGACGCCTGCATCAAATGCAAGTACACAGACTGCGTTGAAGTCTGTCCGGTGGATTGCTTTTACGAGGGCGACAACATGCTCGTCATCAACCCGTCCGAGTGCATCGATTGCGGCGTGTGTGAACCGGAATGCCCGGCCGAAGCGATCCTCCCCGATACGGAGGGCGGCATAGAAAAGTGGCTCGAGGTCAACACGAAGTTCTCCGCCGAATGGCCGAACATTACCGAAAAGAAGGATCCGCCCGAGAACGCTGACGAGCACAAGGGTGAAGAAGGCAAGTTTGAGAAGTACTTCTCCGAAGAGCCGGGCGAAGGCGACTAGATTCGCGTCCCCGTGAACCAATCGACGCGATTTGCGTTGGCGGGGCATGAGCTTTTTCAGCAGATTGAAACGCGCTTGGGCCGCTTCGGGCCGGGATAGTATCTCGATACTTGCAGCGGGCGTTGCCTATTACGCCTTCCTCGCCATGGTACCTTTACTGGCTGCCATCGTGCTGACTTACGGGCTGATTGCAGACCCTGCTATGGTGGCCCAGCATATCGGCACGCTGGCAACCAACCTTCCGCAAGCAGCAGCCGAGGTGATCGGTGGCCAGCTCGAATCGGTCGTAGAGACATCGGGCACTGCCAAGGGGTTAGGTCTGCTACTGGCGATTGCTCTTGCTCTGTTCGGGGCGCGCAATGGTGCAGGCGCAGTGATCAGGGCTATTTCGATCGCTTTCAATGACACCCGGCACCGCGATTTCCTGCGCGCCAACCTGCTGGCGCTGGCAATCACGGTGGGGGCTATCGTCGGAATGGGGCTGGCGGCGGCCGCCATGGCGGCGACCGCAGCGATCAGCGACCTGATCCCGAGCCTTTCTGGCGCGGGCGAATTGTTGGGACAGACCGCCACCTACGCGATCCTCGCGACGGTTGGCGCGTTCGGTGCAGCTTTGCTCTATCGCCGGGTACCCAACGATACCAACCCAAGTTTTCGCGATGTTCTGCCGGGCGCTCTTGTAGCCAGCGTCGGGCTCGTGATCCTGACCCTTGCGTTCGGCTTCTATGTCGCGAACTTTGGTAGCTACAATGCAACCTACGGGTCACTGGGCGCCGTGGTGGTGCTGCTCACCTGGCTCTATCTGTCAGCCTATGTGCTTTTGTTCGGTGCGGAAATTGCCGCAGTTTCGATGCAAGAGCCGGCGGTTTGAGCGGTTCGTCAATGAATTGAATTGCAAGACTCGCAATATAGAAGAATAACTGCTATATACCTGTCTCTTATACACATCTCCGAGCCCACGAGACTAGGCATGATCTC
>OJBY01000133.1_pt1 | contig 47455 bp, 56 predicted proteins | sample 1591731 | NCBI WGS metagenome assembly OJBY01 (sample SAMN05416837, study PRJEB24817) | seawater metagenome | isolation source: Sea water | place: Canada:Atlantic | collected 2013-07
GGGTTGGAGTCGGCGTTGGCGCAGGTGCCGGCACCGCGACAACGGGCGCTCCTCCACCCCCGCCGCCGCCGCATGCAGAAAGCATCGCCGCTGCTGCAGCCATCATTGCCCGGCCATGCCGGATAGGCTGCCTGTTATGTCGCATGTATGGTTTGCTGCTCTGTCTCAAGCTTACGTCCTGAAGAGAAGTTTCTGATATTTCAGACCAGTTTAGCTGTGTTGCCGTAACGTTTGCTTAACGCGGGGCTTGGGGAGACAGTTCGCTACTGCCGCGTCCACGCTTGTAACGCGCCCGCCAAGGGGCTAGCCGCGCACTCGAAACGACCATTGCAGGGAACCATCATAATGTCCGACGAAATCGTCACTGCCATCGAACAGGCATGGGAGAATCGCGCCGAGGTAACTCCCGCCAACAGCGACGTGCGCGGTCCGGTGGACCAGGCGCTGGCCATGCTGGATTCCGGCGAAGCGCGCGTGGCCGAGCCGGACGGTAACGGCGGCTGGCAGGTCAACCAGTGGCTGAAGAAGGCGGTGCTGTTGTCTTTCCGCCTGTATGACAACCGCATCATCGAAAACGGCTGTGCCGGTGCAGCTGCCTATGACAAGGTGCCCAGCAAGTTTGCCGGGTGGGGCAAGGATCGCTTTGCCGAGGCCGGCTTTCGGGCCGTGCCCGGTGCCATCGTGCGGCGCGGCAGCTATATCGCGCCGGGAACCGTGCTGATGCCCAGCTTCGTCAACATCGGCGCCTTCGTCGACGAAGGCACTATGGTGGACACTTGGGCCACGGTCGGCTCTTGCGCGCAGATCGGCAAGAACGTGCATATTTCCGGCGGTGCGGGCATCGGCGGTGTGCTGGAACCCCTGCAGGCCGATCCGGTAGTCATCGGTGATGGCGCATTCATCGGCGCGCGTTCGGAAGTGGCAGAGGGCGTGCGCGTGGGTGAAGGCGCGGTGCTTTCGATGGGCGTCTACCTTGGCGCTTCTACCAAAATCGTGAATCGCGATACGGGCGAGGTGCACCGCGGCGAAGTACCGCCCTATGCCGTGGTGGTGCCCGGCGCGCTGCCCGGAAAGCCGCTGGCCGATGGTTCGCCCGGTCCCAGTCTCTATTGCGCGGTAATCGTAAAGACGGTGGACGCGCAAACCCGCTCCAAGACCGGCATAAACGAGTTGCTGCGCGACTAATCGAAGCCGCGCGGCAGCGCCACCTGTTTTGGCCCGTAACACCCGGTTCGACGGAACTTTAGCAATGTCCGACCGTAATCTGAGCAAGGGTCTGACAGGAGAAAAGGAAATACCTATGAGCAAGCTGAAAGACGGCGAAGTCCATATCGAGGAAGAAGATGCGCAGGGCGGATCCAAGGAAGGCGTTGTGCGATGGGTGCTGCTGATCAGCATTCTTGCAGCGATCCTGCTCCTTTCCATCATCTGGATCGTGGGTGCGATAGGCTAGACCGACCGATATTGACGAAGCGTGCTTAGGGATCGCGATGCGGGATCGGATATGTTCAGAAACCAGATCGCAGAGAGACCGAAAGCATGAGCAATTCCAACAGCTTCCAGACAGGGCAATATGTCCAATGGAAGTGGGGCAACGGCACGGGCTGCGGCCAGATCGAAGAGCGTTTCGAGCGCGAGGTTACGCGCAACCTGCAGGGAAGCGAAATCACCAGGAGCGGCGACGAAGACAACCCCGCCTACCTCATCAAACAGGAGGACGGCGACGAGGTGTTGAAGCGTGGCTCTGAATTGAAGGAGCAAGACTGATGCCAGCCAAGTCCAAAGCACAGCAAAAGGCCGCAGGCGCCGCCCTTTCGGCCAAGCGCGGCGATACCAAGGTTTCCGATCTGCAGGGAGCATCCAAACAGATGTACGATTCCATGTCGGAAGACGAGCTTGAGGATTATGCGTCCACCGACCGCGAAGACCTGCCCGACAAGGTCGACGGCGACGATTGATGGGTTCTGACGAAGAGGATCAGATCTATTCCAAATTCAGGGACTGCTTGAACATGCAGCCAACGGAATTGGAAGACTGGCTCGACAGCGAAGAATCAAAATCGGTAGGCGACAATGATGATCGTGAGAGTACCGGGCATAGATCCGGCAGACGCATCATCGACATCAAACGTACGAAGAAGGACGAACTGAGCGACAGCCAGTACGAGCACATGAACAAGGTCATCGGTTACGTTCACCGGCATCTTTCGCAAAGGCCTGATGGCAACATCGAGGATAGTGCCTGGCGTTATTCGCTGATGAACTGGGGCCACGATCCGGTGAAGAGTGACTGATACTGCCAGGCTGGATCGCTTCGTGCGCGCGCAGGCAGGCATATACAAAACCGCGCTGGGCGAATTACAGGCCGGTTACAAGCGGACCCATTGGATGTGGTTCATCTTTCCGCAGATCCTCGGCCTCGGTCTCAGCGCCAACGCGCGCACGTACGCCATTCACGGAAGGCACGAAGCGCGCGCCTACCTTGATCACGAATTGCTTGGTCCACGCCTGCTTGAATGCACGCAGGCCATGTTTAGCCATGAGGGCAGGCGCACCCCGCTGGAAATTCTCGGTCCGATCGATGCGCTCAAATTCCGCAGTTCCATGACCCTGTTCGAAGCTGTTTGCGATGATCCCGCCGGTTTTGCCGAAGCGTTGGAAAAACTCTGCAATGGTGAGCGTGACAAGGCGACGCTGGCAAAGCTCGCTTAACCGGGGCAAGGCCTACGGAATGAGCAATGCACGTGAACTGATCGAAAAGCTTGGGCTTGAGCAGCATCCCGAAGGAGGCTGGTACAAGGAAACCTGGCGCGCACACGCGCCCGATGGCGAGCGTGGCAGCGCGACGGCCATCCACTTCCTGCTGGAGAACGGGCAAAGCTCGCACTGGCACAAGGTCGATGCGACCGAAATCTGGCTCTGGCATTCGGGCAATCCGCTGAAACTGTCCTTGTCCGATCCCACCGGAACCGCCTTGGCTGAAATCCGCCTCGGCCCGGATATTGCGGGCGGCGACGTAGTGCAGCAAGTGATCCGTCAGGACGAATGGCAGGCCGCGCAACCTCTGGAAGGCGAGGCGGACTACACGCTGGTTTCCTGCGTGGTATCGCCAGCTTTCGAATTTGCAGGCTTCACCCTCGCCCCGCCGGAATGGCAACCGGGCGAATAGGGCGGAACGCACTGACACGCCATTCGCTTGATAGCTGACAGGTCAGCTTGAGGAGCGATCGAATGCCAAGACCCACTGGGCAGGTTTCCGACATGATGTGGGAAATTGATTTCTCCATGTTGCTCAGTCCCGATGGAAAACCCGGCACCTTCATCCATGTCGAGGGCGAAGCGACACTGATCCATGACAAGGATGTGTTCGAACAGCACTGGGTGGAGGATCTGGAGCGCCGGTTCCAGCACCGTGTCGATACACCCCGCCCCGTGATGGTCGAGGCACGCGCAAAGCGCATCCAATACTGGGCGAGTGAGGACGAGGGCGTGGTCCGGCCCGCTTGAATGGATGACCCCGCGCGAGGCCATAGTGCAGCTGGTGACAAAGCGAGGTCTGGACAAGACCATTTGCCCCAGCGAGGCGGCGCGCCTGCTGGCGGGCGACGGCGGCGACTGGCGTAGCCGCATGAACGATGTCCACGAAGCTGTGCAGGTATTGGTCGAAGAGGGTGCGGTAAAGCTGAGCTGGAAGGGGCAAACCCGATTGACAGCGCAGGGCCCCTATCGCATCGCGCGAGCGTGATACGCACCACCCTCACCTACCTGCTGGCAATCTTTTATGCCTATGCCGGGTATCGACATATCGTCGCGCCCGATCCTTTCCTGCGAATAACGCCCGACTTCGTCCCCCTGCCCGATTGGGTAGTCTGGCTTACAGGTATTGCCGAAATCGCAGGTGCGATTGCCCTTGCCCAGCCCTGGTCGCACAAGCTGCGACAGGCAGGTGGTATCGGCCTTGCGCTTTATGCGCTGTGCGTATGGCCGGCGAACGTCAATCATATGGCTATGGATATGGAAAGCGCGGACGGCGGGTTCGGCTTGGCTTACCACGTGCCGCGCATGATCGCGCAGCCTGTTATCATCTGGCTGGCCCTGTGGTGCGGCCAGGTAACGGATTGGCCTTTCCGCAAGCGCCGCTGAGCGTCCGCAATTTGTCCTCATGAGCGCGCCTCTCCCCCGATACGAACCGCACAAAGGAAACGGGCGGGAAGCTTTCGCCCCCGCCCGCTCGCGTATTTTCAAGGTAATAGTGCCAATCAGCTCATGTGCTTGGAGACAGCGCCCGTCATCTTGAACATGGAAATCTGATCCTTGCCGATCACCGCGCCCAGCTTGGCATCGGGGTTGATCATGCGCTTATCCTTGGAATCCTGCAGGTTGTTGGCCTTGATGTGATCCCACACCTTCTTGGTCACCTCTGCGCGTGTCATCGGACCCTTGCCGACCACTTCTTCCAGTTCCGAAGACAGGGTAACCGGCTTGTTCAGCGCGTTGTTCTTGGCAGCCATTTCCTTGGTATCCTTTCAGTCAAAAAAATTACCGATTTGGGTTAGCACCCTTCATTCGGCTTCGTCTTCATCATTCCAGTCGTAATCCCCGCCTTCTTCGCGGGCATACGTTCCGGTAAGAATCGCTACAGCGGTTACGTGGCCTTTCATCGCCTCGATCAATTCATCCCGGCTGGCCCCCGGCATCAGCACCAGCGGCAGGTCCAGGGCGAACAGCTGGAACACGTAATCATGCGCTTCGTGCCCAGTGGGCGGATCGGGCAGCAACCATTCCGAATTGCCAAACGAATTCTTCCCCACGCGCGGCGGCACTTCGCCTTCCAGCAGCTTGCCCTTCTGGCCCGGCAGGCCCCAGACCAGCCAGTGGCAGAACGGTTCGGGCGCAGGTGCATCGGGATCTTCCACCACCAGCACCAGTTCCTGCGTGCCTACAGGTGGGGCAGACCATTCCAGCGGCGGCGCGACGGCATCTTCCTCGTCGGCGGTGAAGCTGGGATCGAGCTCTCCCTGGTTCTCGAAGGCGGCGGATTTCAGCGCAAAGCCCGATTTTCCGATCATCCCCTCTTCGCCCAGCTTTGCGACCACAAGCTTGCCGTGGCCCGCACGCACGTTGCGGAGGGCCTTGCCGAGCCAGGCGGGGACATGTTCGAGCATTGGATCTTCCTTGTTGCATCCGGCGCATCCTGCGCACCGATTACGGATAAGGCCGCGATGTGCAGAATGCGTTCCGGCTTTTCAAGGGGTTCGTTTCAAGTAGCCCGTTTCTCCGGTCCGCCCGTACAGCTTGCCTTGGGTATCAAATCACCATGTAACGTTGCAACCGGACCAAGGGAACACGGTGCCGCTTGCCACGGAGCCCCGCCCACGTTAGCTCTAAGTATTGCAGTTCTGCAAAGCCAACATTCTAGAATTTCGGGATAATTCATGCGCACGTCGAAAATCGCACTTACCCTGGCCTGCATGGGCATGGCAGCCTCTTGCGGCGGAGATGGATCGCCAACGCCCACGCCGGTCGCCTCGTCACCTGCCCCTGCGCCCACGCCTACGCCATCCCCGACGAGCGCCACGTGTTCGCTGGAAAACCGGCAGCAATTCGCTTTCGACGTGCTCGATGAATGGTATCTGTTCCCCAACCTGCTCGACACCAGCGTGAATGCCAGCAGCTTCAACACTGTGCAGGATTACATCGATGCTCTGGTCGCCCCGGCGCGCGCAGGACAAGGACCGTTTCTTCAGCTACATTACCTCGATCGAGGAGGAGAACGCCTTCTTCAACGAAGGTTCGAGTGCAGGCTTCGGGTTCCGGCTTGGCTACGACCTTGGCAATCGCCGCGTTTTCGTGCTCGAGACGTTCGACGATACGCCCGCCCTCGGCGCCAATATAGAGCGCGGAACGGAATTGCTGGGTATCGGTACTACGGGCAACAATATCGTTTCGATCAACACCTTGCTCGCCAATGATGGCGTGGAGGGCGTGATCGAGGCGCTGGGGCCATCCGACACCGGCGTCACCCGCGTTTTGCAAATCCGCGATGCCAGCGGGGTAGAGCGCGAAGTAAGCATCGCCAAATCGGAATTCGAACTCGATCCCGTACCGCGCTATGGTTCGCAGATCATCAACGATGGCGGCAAGCAGGTGGGCTACGTTCGCCTGACCAATTTCATCAACCCGGCCATCGATGATCTGCGCGATGCCTTTGCCGATTTTCGCGCCGCTGGCGTCACCGAACTGGTGATCGACCTGCGCTACAATGGTGGCGGCGGCATCAATGTGAACGAATTCTTCGGGGATCTGCTGGCACGTGATCTTGATGGGCAGGTGTTCGAAACCATTGCCTTCCGCGACAGCAAGTCCTCCAATAATGAAACCTATCGTTTCAACGCGCGGCCGCAGTCTGTGGCTCCGACGCGCATTGCCTTCATCACCACACGCGGCTCCGCCTCGGCCAGCGAAGCGCTGATCAACGGGATGCAACCCTATATCGGCAACGACCTTGCGATCATCGGAGAGAACACCTTCGGCAAGCCCGTCGGCCAGTCGGCTTTCGATCTTTCTGCCTGTGACGATCGTTTGCGCGTGGTGACGCTCAAGCTCGAGAATTCGAACGGCCAGGGAGAATACTTCAACGGCTTGGCCGATACCGTGCCCAATTCCTGCCGTGCGAATGACGACTTTACCCGCAACTTCGGTGACCCGCAGGAGGACATGCTGGCTACCGCGCTGGATTTCCTGGCTGGTCGTAGCTGCACACCCATCGCTGGCGGTCCGGCCACCACGCAATCGGCCACGTCGCGCGGCCTGTTGCAACCCGATCGACCGACCAGCGTGATCGAACGCGAAGCGCCTGGCGTTTATTGATGTTCGACCGATATCGGGGCATCGCTCAAGGCGCCCCGATATCGTCGCTCTCGCGCCATGCGCACCCCTCGCGCTGCTCGTTGCCGATCTGCAAGGTGGCGGCAAAGGGATAGCTGCGACCGGTCATCCCGTCGGAACAGTCCGCCGGCGTAATTGCAAGATCCAGCGAACGCCCGTTCAACGTGCCGCTGAATGACAGCCCACCCCGCCCGGCAAAGCGGGAAACAGGTACGCTTGATCCAGCCATATTTTCGGGTGTGCGGTAGAGCAGCATGTTGCCTTCCACCCGGCCGTTCCAGAACGGTTCCGTTCCAGTAAGGTTGATGACCGCGTTGTCTGCAATTCCGGCAAAGGCGCTTTCATCGGCGAAGTCGCCCGGAATGTTGTCGGGGCCGCCTTGCCCACAGGATCCCAACAACACGGCCATGATCGGCGCAATTTTTCTGAAGATCATCTGTTCAACCATTCTGTCTATCGGATCATCGAACACTAAGCGCCGCTGCGCGGAACATCCACTCCTTGCGAGGTGTTGATTGGGCGAAAATGGTTTGAAGCCGGAGTTGATAGATGAAGCTCTCGCCATGGATTGTAGGCGCCGCTGCACTGGTGCCTGTCGCTGGCGCGGTAATTGGCTCTCACATGAGCACAGATCTTGTCGGACAGCGTGCCGATGTGACGGAAACCTTGCCGATCAGGACTTCGGCAGCCTACGCCAGCGCAACCCCTCGAACGCAACCACGCCTGCCAAATCACTATGCCATGGAGACGCCAGAGGGCGTGATCGAGGTTCATGAGCTTGCCATGCGCGGTCGCTATCAGAGTCGTTATCGCGCTTCCAAGAGCTACGATAACTCCTACGAGGGCGAGATCGATTTCCTCGAATCGCAATGGGATAGCGTAGCCCTCGATGCACGCGCTCAGCGCGCTCTTACAAGCGAAACCGCGCCATTAGCGCAAACGCCGCACCATAGCATCGGGGCGCCGCAACCCGAAACGGTGCACTACACGGCGCTTGAACAGGCGCGCACAGGCGAGGATATTCAGGCTACAACATTGCAGATCGCAGATGGCGTTAGCGAAATTCAACCTGCCGAACCGGCGATTGGCAACGCGCGGGTAATAGATGTCGCAGGGGAGTTCGCTGCCCTTGACTGACGCAATGTTTGAATTGGCCGCCGTTCAGGCCGCTAGCCCCAGGAAGATCGTCGCGGCGCCAAGCGCCAGCGAAAGCGGGATGCGCAGGGCCATCCACCACGCCGGTCTTACGGTCACCAATCGCGCGTCAACCAATATGCTCAGCACTATTGCGCCTCCAAGAAGGTAGAGCGACGGTCCGGGCCAGGCAACACCGAAAACCCATGGCAGAAAGGTCATCAAGGCAAGCAGGCTTGGCGTTATGGCCGCAACCCATAACCACTGGGGCGCGCGACGTCCCTCGTCGGGTGCACCAGCGGCCAGCCCCCACCATATTCCTCCCAGAAAACTCAGGATCAGCGCGGCATAGGCCCACCCGATTGCCAAGGCGCTCCAGCGCCATTCGGGCGGCCCGAACCACGCGGCCGCGACACATGCAAGTTGCGGCATTAGCCCAGCAAAACCGAGAAAGCGCGCTGCGGGTGGGGTGGTCTTCATGGCCAGCCAGCCTTTTTGCTTTGCATACGAAGGATACAGTGCACAGCAAAAGGGCGGACCCGTCAAGACCGTCCCTATTGCTTCATTTGCAGCGTGTTATGCTTTCGGCATCTACACCGTATAGATGACATGAATCACGCCGTTCGAGGCGTCGACGTCCGTGGCCGAGACGGTTGCGGAGTTGCCTTGCGCATCACGCAAGATGACCTCGCCGCCTTCCATCGTTGCGGTGAGCGTTCCGCCGTTGACGGTTTCGATCAGACAACCATCGGCGTCCGCGCTTTCGATGGCGGCATGTCTTCGTCCATCGCGGTGTCTTCGGCAGGCTCGCCGCACGCGGCAAGCGCGAGAGCCGCGGCAGATGCGGTAAGGATATGGAGAGTTTTCATTATCGGCGACTGTGCATTGGTTCGATGCAGATGACGGGTCGGAAAATCGACCCTTTCCAATCTTGCATTCAACTCTGCACTGGGTGGCTGCCTGCTTGTTCCGATTAAGGCAGAAACATGGCCGAAAGCACGTAGTTAGAACCCGAAGGCGCTACTGGATGTTCTGTTGAACCTGCGCGGGCAGGGCTGACTGTTCGACTGCCGCCTCGGCCTCCGCTTCCTGCCGCTCCTTGCGCACTTGTGCTGCCTTTGCCCGGTCGCTTTCGACCTTTTGCGCCTGATGGGCGAGGCCGCGCCATGTCTTTTCCGACCGCAGTGCACGATCGCGCACATTATCGAGCGTCGCCCTGGAGGCCTCCGTAGCGGCTTCGTCGGCGCGAGCGTTGTAGAATGCGTATGTCTGGGCGATGGGGCTTCTCCCGTTAGCAGGCGGAGATGAGAGGTTCCCCCCGCTGCAGGCTAAGCGGCGGGAGGAACCGAATTTGAACGCTTAGTCAGCGGACGATAGGTTGACGGCGCTTTCCTTGCCGTTGCGGCCCATTTCGACGTCGTAGTTCAGACGCTGTTCCTTATCGAGCGACTGCATGCCCGCTGCCTGTACGGCAGTAATGTGCACGAAGCTGTCGTTCGAACCATCGTCGGGCTGGATGAAACCATAGCCCTTGTCGGCGTTGAAGAATTTTACGGTGCCGGTCTTCGACATAATCTGTTCCTTTCAAGAACGTATTTATTGCCCCAGGACGAAGGTGCCCGAGGGTCGTGCGTCATATCGTCCGATGAAAGGAAAACGTCGTCTGGTTTACGCCGGGGCCTACATTGAAAGGCAGTCGGCGGTAGGCAAATTTCGAAGTCCGTCGCAAATTTCGACGTCAGCAGCGGCGCATGTAGCACGGACATCGCGGATCGCCTAACGATTGCTGGAAAACCTTGTACCGATTGCTGCGGCTGCCGAGCGATCCGGCGGGGTAGCGCTAGTCTTCGATCACCCGGCCAAGGACACGCACCGGACAGCGCTGAATATCACCGCCAATGCCAGAGGGGACGAGCAGGTTTTCCCAATCGCCCGTACAGACGCTGCCCGTGCCGCGAACATCCAGCGCCAACCTCAGGCTGAAATCAAGATCGGGACAGGGTCCGGTCGTTTCCAGCAACCAGCGAGCATCCCCGCCCGCATCAATGTAGATACGTTCGTTCCGGCTGGAACTTTCGGGGGCGTTGGAATACCCCCGGATCTCGCGCGTGAAGAAGCACGCACGGTCCGTATCCAGGTTCGCCAGCGTTGCATCGTATTCGTCCACGGTCGCCGTATCTGTCTGCGCGCAGGCGGATAGGCTCATGGCGATAAAAACGACTGCGGCTGCGATAGACTTGCGGTACATCGTGGCTCTCTCCTTCCTTTTTCCAACCGACAATCACTGGGCGCGGTTCCACTGCGCGCAGGAAGCGAGCGTCCTGCCGCATGTCGGACACATCCTGCACCAATTTTCTGGACAGGATTGACGCATCGGCGCACACCTTGATCTGCACACGGAATGCAACGGACCGGAGAGCCACCCAGCACCGGTCCTCGAGCCCGCCGGACAGCGGGTTACGCCAGGCATGGCGGTAGATCGCACCAGCACCCCAGCGGAGTTGGTGCGATCCTCGTTGGGGGCGTCGTTGGCCCCGTCGATCAGGCTTCCCGCTTGCCTAACATGAGCAATTGCAGCACTCTTTCGACAATGTCCCGGCAGCACACCTCTTTCGCCGAATTCTGGCCATTCTACCTGCGTGAACATTCCCGGCCGCGCACCCGTGCGCTTCATTATGTAGGCACCACGCTGGTTGTCGCCATTGCTGTTTTGGCCATATTGACGGGCCGCTGGTGGTGGCTGCTCGCCATGCCGGTGGCGGGATATTTCTTCGCATGGCTGGCGCATTTCACGGTCGAGAACAATCGCCCCGCCACCTTCACCTACCCGCTGTGGAGCCTTGCAGCCGATTTCCGCATGTGGTGGCTCTGGCTTACAGGGCGCTTGCAACCCGAGCTTGATCGGGCGGGTGTCGACAAAGGCGATTGACGTCTGCCCGCAAAGTCGGACTCTCTGGCCTATCACGCTTTCTCGTCTTCTACGCCGCCCGCGATACGTCGATGTTCATCCACGCTGCGGCGCATTTCCCTCGCCTGCAAATGCAGGGCCTTGTTGCTGAGGCGTATTTCCCGGCTTTGCTGGAAGAAGCCCAGCACCAGCCACAGGAACGCCAGCGGGCTGGACACACCGCCGAGGAAGTCGCCCAACTCGTTCAGCCGCAGGTCCGCCGGGTTCTGCCCCTGCAACACCAGGTAGATCGCCACCCCCGCCACATAGAGCACCGAAAGCGCCAACCCGATCGTTGGAAGGCGGCGCCGCTCGCGCCTGTCATCGAGAAGTTCGTCGGTGTCGGACATCGCGCGAGCGGCTTTATCGCGACAAGCGACGCTGATTGGCGCGCACGGGCTTTGCGTAGTGGGCGATCGCGCGGCCTGCCATGGCCTCTGCAGTCTGGCTCATCCCACCCGCCATGAGTGCAGGCAGCAGTGTCATGCCGGCGGTGAACTTTTCGCTTACCATGCGTTGAGCTTCCACTTCGGCCAGCCTGCCGCCGCCCATTAGGCGCATGGAGCGTAGCCAGATCACCGAACCCATCTGTGCGCCCAACAGCCACCCGTCTACTGCGAGCTCGGGCCAGGATTTGGTGGTGGAATTCGTCATGTAAGGGCACTCCGGCAGCGGGATGCTGCATTGCAACAACTGCGTATTATGCAGAAGGTGCCGCGAAATGTGAACAGGTGTTCGAGTGATCGCCCTCCCCGCGCCGCGCTGCAAGGCTGGCGGACGGAGCTCCAGGCCGCTACCACGCCGCGATGTCCGATCCCGTTACCATCCTCGTCGATGCTGATGCCTGCCCCGTGAAGGACGAGATATACCGCGTGGCGGACCGCTTTGCCGCCCATGTCCGCGTAGTAAGCAACGCCCCTTTCCGCGTCCCCGTGAGCGAGCGGGTAAAGCGCGTGGTGGTGGATGACGGCTTCGACGCAGCCGATGACTGGATTGCCGACAACGCCGGCCCGCAAAGCGTGGTGATAACCGCCGATATTCTGCTGGCCGAACGCTGCCTGAAGGCGGGCGCCACCGTACTCGCCCATAATGGCAAACCGTTCGACGCCGCCAGCATCGGCACCGCTGTTGCCACCCGCGCGATCATGGCGGACCTGCGCAGCGGGATGGACGGTATCACAGGTGGCCCGCCGCCTTTCAGCAAGGCGGATCGTTCGCGCTTCCTGCAAGCGCTGGACCGGGTACTGACCCGCCAATGTGGAACACCTGGAACACAGTCCTGAGGGCAAAAAACGCAGCGCTGCAGCCACGGCATCCTCAGTGTGCGTTTCTGCGCCGCCACGCCTCGTCCTTTTTGGACGCTCGCACCGGAACAAGCGCGGGAGCGCCCCGTTGGCAAGGGGAGTATCGAGGAAGGAAAAACACCATGACAAAATCCAATCTTACCCTGGCGGCGCTCACCGCTGGTTGCGCGATGACCGCCGCTTGCAGCGAGTCCCCGGCCGAGCAGGAGGCCGAGCGCATGGAAGACCAGATCGAGATGCAGGCAGACCAGAGCGCTCTCGACGCCGGAACACAGGAAGCCGCCCTTGGCATGAACGAAGCGCAATTGCTGGACGCCGATCTGGTGACCGCAGACGGCATAGAACTGGGCGAGGTGGAAATGGTGCGGCGCGACGCCAGCGGCGCGGTGACCGGGCTCGTGGTCGAACTGGAAGATACCGATCCCGATCGCTGGGTGGAAGTGCCGCTTGACGGCCTCACCTCGCGCGCAGATGGTGACGACATGGATATCCAGACCAGCATGAGCGCAGATGACCTGGCCGCCCTGCCCGATGCGGACATGAGCGCGATGACCGCCGACGCCACCGGCGCGATGTAAGGCCAGCGCACATCGCTTTTTCAAAGCCCGCTTCGGACAGACCCGGAGCGGGCTTTTCCATGGATGGCCATGGCGTGATGCGCATACGCGGAGGCCTTGAACATGGCCCGCGCGGTGTAGGAAACCTTTCAGGCGGTGCGAAGCTGCGGCGCAGCCTCTGCCATCACGCGCAAGGCGGAGCGCAGGAAGATGAGCGCCATCAGGCCACCGATCACAATATCGGGCCACGGGGAGGCGAGCCACCACACGAGCCCCGCTGCCAGCAGTACGCCACAATTGTTGATCACGTCGTTTCGAGAGCACTCCCACGTGCTCGACATGTTCACATCCTGGTGACGGAACCGCGTCAGCAGTTTGAGGCATACGAGGTTGGCAATCAACGCCAGCCCGCCGAACACCAGCATCAGCGTGGAACTGGGCGGAATGCCGCTCTGTATCTTGAATACGACGTTCACCGCGATCCCCACACCCAGCGCCAGGATCACCACGCCCTTCAGCATCGCTGCACCCGCCTTCCACCTGTCCGACCGGGCAAGTGCATAGAGGCTGACCGCATAGACTATGGCATCGCCCAGCATGTCGCTCGCATCCGCCATCAAGGCCGTGGACCCGGCAATGATGCCAGCCGCGAATTCAGCCGCGAACATCACCGTATTGATGACGAGCACGATGACAAGCACGCGCCGCTGCTCCGCCTGGCGGGCAAGGGTTTCGAGCGTGGTCGACTTGGCGGAACAGCAATCTGCGGACATGGTGGCTATGTGGAGCGGGGGCGAGTACGAGGCAAGGCCTAAGGGAATTGGAAGCGGCATCCGTTTTCACCAATTTTCAAACCATTCGCGCGATAGGGTGTGCATGGAAACGCTGGATTTTCTGCTGTCTCGCCCGATTGCGCTTTTCTTCGTCCTTGCGATTGGTGCCGCGATAGGCATTGCCACTGAAAAGATCGCCACCCATTCAGACCGGGAGAAGCGCAAAGCCTATTGGCGTGGTCGCAATGCCAGCAAAGGCAGACGCAGCGGCAAGGTGCATCCTATCAAGCTGGTGAAGGAGGCCGAAGTGAAAGCCGCCGATTTCGCTGCTGACCAGCTAAAGGCAGTGAGCAAGGCGCATTTCACATCCCGCAGCCTGCTCAACAAGTCGGAAGCCAAGGTGTTCGAGGCGCTGGACAAGGCCGTGATCGCGCGCAACCCCGGCTGGCAGGTGATGGCGCAAGTATCGCTGGGCGAATTCCTCGCCAGCCCCGACAAGGACGCCTTTCTGGCCGTCAATTCCAAACGCGTCGATTTTGCGCTGATGGACGAGAACGCCTGTGTGGTTCACGCGCTGGAATATCAGGGCTCCGGCCACCACACCGGCACCTCAGCCGCCGCGCGAGACGCGGTGAAGAAAGAGGCACTGCGGAAGGCCGGGATTGGCTATCACGAGATTGTGGCTGGGCACACGACGCCGAGTGAATTGCGGGCGATGGTGGAGAGAATCTGCCCGCAGCCGAATCGATAACTGCATGCATATCCGACCACGGGAGTATCAATTTTATCTTTGAAACAGAGCGTTTATTGGCTTATCGCATCCAAAATGGAGGTAAAGGATGTCGACAGAAACCGAGACCATAACTGACATTCTGACCCCTCGGCAAATTGAATGCATGCGCCATGTCGAGCAAGGCCTCACTGCGAAACAGATCGCACACAAGCTGAATATATCTCATCGCACGGTTGAGCAGCACGTCGCGGTTGCACTCGAGGCACTTGGCGCCAACAACAGGCTGGCAGCAGTGGCGCGAATGCGCGAACTTGAACCGAAAAGGGCAGAAGAGCCCGCCTATACGTTCATGCTTCGCGAAGCATCTGCAGTGAATCCCTACCTTCTTCCCGATCCCCTGCCGCGTTTTGCGGAGGCACCCGAAATCGAAGGTGAATGGCCATTCGTTCCGCGTATAGGTGGGGGAATGAACAAGGCCCCGTTCGCAATACGCAATGCGTGGATAATTCGCATTGCAGTCATCGCGATCATGCTGACAGTCATCCCTATTCTCACCATTCTGGGTCTATCTGAGATAGCCGTACGCGCGCAGTGAGTGTCTTTTTGCTCTGCCTCTCCGCTCCTGGATGCGGCAAGAAAGGAAAGACCATGCATAATATTGAAGCAGCAGCCGGAGGCGTCGTGGCTGCCGACACGCAGAAATCTGTCGAGGCCGTCGATCAGGCGGTGCTGAACCTCGCCAATCTGTGCGCGAGTATCGTCGAAGTGAGCAAGGCCTCTCGCCTGCCGATCAGCACGGCCCAGCGTGCGCTTGCCAGCACTGGCGCAAGCCTGACGAGCCTCATCGCCACAAGGGCAGAAATGAGCGATGCGACGCGTGAGCTGACAGCTATCCAGCGCAAATCGAACTTGCGGGAAACGGGCTTCGGTTGTCCGGGCGGTTTTCCTGAAAGTGGACATGCGACGCAACCACTGGTCGCCCAGAACGCCGACTGACGTTGCCGATGATCGTCTCGCTTGCCTTCTGGTCTTTGCTTTTATGCGCGACTGCTATCGGATGGCACGCGGGCGATCGACGGGATTACGGAATTCTCATTGCGATCGTTTCGGCGGCGCTATTGACGAACATTCTCCAAGCGACGCTCGTTTTCCCATTGGAGAACATCCTCGTCACAACGGTCAATATCGCACTGCTGGTAATTCTCTGGCGTTTCGCGATGCTCTCTCAACGCTACTGGCCGATATGGTTCACCGGCATGCACGCAGCCACGTGTTTTCTTGGTGTGGTAGCCTTGTTGCTACCGCCGGGAGGAAATCGTGCGATATTGGAAATGGCGGCGGCCTTCTGGGCGATCCCGGCACTATCGGTAATGACGATAGGCCTCATGCTTGACCAGAAGGCAGCTTCCAAGATAAGCTGAAACCGGCAGTCTATTCTGCTTCTTTTTCCGGCAGATATAGCCGCTCGCCTTTCTCCTTATATCGCCGCGACATCTCCTCCATTCCTTCTTCGGCATTGGCTTTCGCCGCGTCCGGGGTTTCTGACTTGATGTTCTCGGTCGCCAGATAGCTGTCGGAGTTCTGCTTGGCGGCGAACTCGCGAACTTCCTGGCTGATCTTCATCGAGCAGAACTTCGGCCCGCACATGGAGCAGAAGTGGGCTGTCTTGGCGCCTTCTGCTGGCAGGGTCTGGTCGTGGTATTGTTCCGCCGTGTCCGGGTCCAGCGAGAGGTTGAACTGATCGCGCCAGCGGAATTCGAAACGGGCTTTCGATAGCGCGTCGTCCCGCACCTTGGAGGCTGGGTGACCCTTGGCAAGGTCCGCCGCGTGAGCGGCCAGTTTATACGTCACCACGCCGACTTTCACATCGTCGCGGTCGGGCAGACCAAGATGTTCCTTGGGCGTGACGTAGCAGAGCATCGCCGTGCCGTACCAGCCGATCTGTGCCGCGCCGATGCCACTGGTGATATGGTCATAGCCGGGCGCAATATCGGTGACGAGGGGCCCAAGCGTGTAGAAAGGCGCTTCGCCGCAGGCTTCCAGCTGCTTTTCCATGTTCTCCTTGATCTTGTGCATGGGCACGTGGCCCGGCCCTTCGATCATCACCTGCACGTCCTGCTCCCAGGCGCGCTTCGTGAGTTCGCCCAGCGTGTACAGCTCTGCAAACTGCGCTTCGTCGTTGGCGTCCGCGATGGAGCCGGGGCGCAGGCCATCACCCAGCGAATAGGCGACGTCGTAGGCCTTCATGATCTCGGTAATCTCGTCGAAGCGTTCGTAGAGGAAGCTCTCCTTGTGGTGCGCCAGGCACCATTTCGCCATAATGGAACCGCCGCGCGAGACGATACCGGTCACGCGCTTGGCCGCCATCGGCACATAGGGCAGGCGAACGCCGGCATGGATGGTGAAATAGTCGACGCCCTGCTCCGCCTGCTCGATCAGCGTGTCGCGAAAGACTTCCCAGTTGAGGTCCTCTGCCACGCCGCCGACCTTTTCCAGCGCCTGATAGATCGGCACGGTGCCGATGGGCACAGGGCTGTTGCGGATGATCCATTCGCGGGTGTCGTGGATGTTGCGGCCCGTGGAAAGGTCCATCACGGTATCCGCGCCCCAGCGGATGGACCAGACCATCTTGTCCACCTCGTTCGCCACGTCCGATGCGACGGCGGAGTTGCCGATGTTGGCGTTGATCTTCACCAGGAAGTTGCGCCCGATGGCCATGGGCTCGGCTTCGGGGTGGTTGACGTTGGAGGGGATGATGGCACGTCCGCGCGCCACCTCGTCGCGCACGAATTCGGGCGTTACGTAGTCGGGAATCTCCGCGCCCCAGCTTTCGCCGCCATCACGGTCCACTTGCCTGAGCGCGGCGCGGCCAAGGTTCTCGCGCTCTGCCACGTATTCCATCTCAGGCGTGATGATGCCCTGCCGGGCGTAGTGCATTTGCGAAAGGTTCTTGCCGGACCCGATTCCGCCTTGGGCGCGGTACACCGTCTTGCGCACGTTGGGATAGGCGGGCACGCCGCCGCTGCGGTCGGGGCCAAGCTGTCCGTTGTCCTCGGGCTTTACCGCGCGCGCTTCGTATTCCTCGATATCGCCGCGCGCCAGTTGCCAGTCGCGGCGCAGTTGCGCCAGGCCTGCGGAGATATCGATCTTCACATTGGGGTCGGTGTAGGGGCCGGAGGTATCGTATACGCGCACCGGCGGCTCCCCGCTGGAGGGTTCGAGGTCGATCTCGCGCATGGCTACCTTGATGGCAGGATTGCCGTTGGCTTCGACGTGCACCTTGCGGCTGCCGCGGATGGGGCCGGTGGTGACGCCAATTTCGAATTGCGAGTTGATGTCGGCCATAACGAAGTCCTCTCTACCGGGCGGTGGGGGAATTCGGGCCTTCGACACGCTCTGCCTGAGCGTGCCACTGCCCTTCCCTCCGCCCGTGCTAACGGGTTCAGGTTCAACGGGTCGTGTGGAGCATACCCACACCTCTCAGCGATTGCTCGCTCCCCGGGGATGCACATCGTCTAGTCGGTGAAAGCCTTCACGGCAAGCCACCTGGCGCAGGGGGCTATCGCCCGCCTGCTGCCACCCACGCATCGATCTTGGCTTCCAGCACCGGCAGCGGCACCATACCGGTGTTGAGTATCTGATCGTGGAATCGGCGCACGTCGAAATCATCGCCCAGTGCGGCCTCCGCTTCGCCGCGCAGTTCCTTTATTTTCAGCTCGCCCACCTTGTACGCCAGCGCCTGCCCCGGCATCACGATGTAGCGCGCTGTTTCCGTCTCGGCGAAATCGCGGGCGATGCCGTTGTCGACCATGTATTCGATGGCCCTCTCGCGGCTCCATCCCTTGGCATGCATGCCGGTGTCCACCACCAGCCGCACGGCGCGCAGCAATTCACCGCCACCCAGGTAGTTTATACGCTCTACCGGGTCGTCATACAAACCAACCTCATAGCCGAGGGATTCGGCATAAAGACCCCACCCCTCGGAAAAGGCGGTGTAGCCATCGTAGCGCATGAAATCGGGAATTTCCTCGTTCTCATAAGCGAACATGATCTGGAAATGATGGCCCGGATTGCCTTCGTGCATATAGAGGCTGACCGATGTGCCAAGCTCGCGTTCGGCAACGTTGTAGCCGGAGAAGAAGAACGTGCCTGGCCGCATGGTTTCGGCATCGCCGGGGAAATATGACGCTGCGAGGCTGTAGGCTTCGCGATAGGGTTCGTATGGTTCTATGCGCAGCGGCGTTTCCGGCTGGCGCAGGAACAGGCGATCCATCTGCGGGTCGACCAGCGCAGCCGTTTCGTACCACGCTTCCTGCAATTCGGCCTTGGTGTCGTATGTCTCCCCGGTGCGATCACCCGCCTCCTGCCGTGCGATGTCCAGCGCGGCGTTGATCCGCGCGACTTCGGCAAGACCCGTGGCATGAACCTCGTCCGCGGTCAGCGGCAGCGTGGTCATTTCCTGAATGCGGTAGTTGTAATAGGCCTCCCCACCAGGGGTCGCTGTAGCGGCGATCGTATCGCGGGCCAGCGGCAGGTAAGTGTCCGCCAGATAGGCCCGCAGCTTGGCCAGTGCGGGCATCAGCGTGCCGGCCACTGCCTGCGTGAGATCGGCCCGCGCGCTGACACGTTCGTCTTCGCTGAAACCTTCGGGCAGGTTGGCCAGCGGCGCGAAATACGGATTTTGCTCCGCTGGAGCATTCAGCACCGTATCAAGCTGGCTGATCATGATTTCGACAGAAAGCCGGGGCAAGGTGATGCCCTGCTGCGCGCCTGCATCGAAACGGGCTATCGACTGGTCGATGATCTTCGCCAGTTCGCCGTGCCGGGCGATGTTGTTGTCGTAATCTTCCATCGTTTCGAACGGCATGAAGGCACCGGGCACTGACAGGATAGGATATTGTGTGTGCAATCCGCTGAAGTGGTCGATCGGCAGCGCCAGCCGCGTTTGCAGGATTTCCGGCCGCGTTCCCGCAAGCGTGCGCTGCTTTGCGTATTCGAACGTGTCGTAGGCGATCGCGTCGGTGGCGTTCAGGGTGCTTCGGTCGATCGTAGCCAGGGTCGCAAGGTCAGCTTGCGCCGCCTCGCGTTCTGCGGCGAAGGACGCGGGCGAATAGTCGTCCAGCCTGTCGGCATTGGAGAAATCGCCGCGCAGGAAAGCATTGACCGGCTCGCGCTCCAGTTCTGCCGCACTGCTGGCCTCGAACAGGGCATGAAGCCGCTGACTTTCCGCGTTGGCGACCGTGCTGGCAGCCATGCCGGTTTCCGCGTTCGTCTGCATTGGCTGAGGTGTCGTACACGCCGACATGGCCAATGCAGCGGCGATAGTTGCAAGCGATGCGGGCGCGGTGCGGAACTGCTTTTTGATGACTACTTTCTCCGGTTCATGCTGTTTGCAGATTGATGCGGACATAGTGGCCGTTTGGCAAGGCGAACTTGCGCTTGGCAGCAATGCCGTTACGCAACGCCGCTTCACTGTTCGCGCACAGGACCGTTTATGACAGAATTCCCCACGCCCACTGCCGAATACAAGCAGGGCAAACGCAATGCTTTCACCCGTTTTCTGGACGGGGTGGAATGGCTGGGCAATCTGCTGCCGCACCCGGTATCGCTATTTGCCCTGCTGGCCCTGGGCATCGTGCTGCTGTCGGGCCTGCTCGGCTGGATGGGGGTGGCGGTGACAGACCCGCGCCCCGCCGGATCGCCCAACGTGGCAGAGGACGGCATGATCCGCGCGGTCAGCCTGATGAACGGCGACGGGTTGCGGCGTATCTTTACCGGCCTCGTGGACAACTTCACCAGCTTCGCCCCGCTGGGCGTGGTGCTGGTGGCGATGCTGGGCGTGGGCGTGGCGGAGAAATCGGGCCTTTTGTCCGCTGCCGTGCGAAGCATGGTGCTGGGTGCCCCGCCCAAGCTGGTGACAGTGGCCATCGTCTTTGCCGGCATCATCTCCAACACCGCGAGCGAGGTGGGGTATGTCGTTCTGATCCCGCTGGGCGGCGCGATCTATTATGCGCTGGGCCGCCATCCGCTGGCGGGCATGGCGGCGGCCTTTGCCGGGGTTTCCGGCGGCTACAGCGCCAACCTGCTGATCGGCACGATCGACCCGCTGCTGGCCGGGATTACGCAGGAAGCCGCGCAGTTGATCGACCCCGACTATACCGTGCTGGCAACCGCCAACTGGTACTTCATGTTCGTCTCCACCTTCCTTGTGGCCGGCATCGGTTCGCTGGTTTCGATCTATATCGTGGAGCCGAAGCTGGGACCGTACAATCCCGAAAAAGCCGACCCCGACGTGCTGGACGACGGGATGATGCAGCCGCTGACCGATACAGAACGCAAGGGCCTGCGCTGGGCGGGCGTTGCCCTTCTGGGTGTGCTGGGCCTGATGGCGCTGACTCTGGTTCCCGAATGGGGCGTGCTGCGCAATGCGGAAACGGGCGACCGGATGGATTCGCCTTTCTTCGATGGCTTCGTGGTCTGGATCCTGATCTTCTTCATCGCCATCGGTTATGCCTATGGCCGCGCCACCGGCTCCATGAAGACGGACCGCGACGTGATCGATGCCATGTCCGCCGCGCTGTCGGCGCTGGGTCTGTATATCGTGCTGGTGTTCTTCGCCGCGCAGTTCGTGGCCTTTTTCGGCTGGACCAACCTTGGCGCGATCACCGCTGTCACGGGGGCCAACTTCCTCGTCGAAAGCGGCATGACCGGGCCGGTGGTGTTCTTCGCCTTCATCGCGATCTGCGCGATTATCAATCTCTCGCTCGGCTCGGCATCTGCACAGTGGGCCGTTACCGCGCCCATCTTCGTGCCCATGCTGATGCTGATCGGCTATGCGCCCGAAGCGATCCAGGCAGCCTATCGTATCGGCGATTCCACCACTAACATCATCACCCCGATGATGAGCTATTTCGGCCTGATCCTGGCCTGGGCCACGCGCTATCAGAAGGATCTGGGCGTAGGTACGCTGATCGCGATGATGCTGCCTTACACTATCTTCTTCATCACCGCGTGGAGCGTGTTCTTCTACCTGTGGACCTTTGTTTTCGGTCTGCCGGTAGGGCCGGGTTCACCAACCTTCTACAACCCCTGATAGCGCCGCTGCGGATCAAGCCTGAATGACGATGCTGTACCGCCTTGACGCCGACGCGCCGGCAATCGGCCATGCTTTCGGGGTGGATGCGCGCGGCGATCCGTGGACTGGCGGCTATATTGCGCCACAAGGATTTGCGCCGGTGATAACCGCAGGACGTGAATTCATCGCGGGTCCGATGGAGGAACGCCAGCCGTGGCGTATGGTGCCGCGCATGTGGGGTGTGCCGCCGCCGCCATTAGCCCCAGATCCTTCGCGTCTGGTATTGACCGTGCGCAATCATGATAACCCGTTCTGGATCGGCAATCTGCGCAATCCGGAGTTCCGCTGCCTGGTGCCGGCCACCGCCTTCATGGAGTGGGGACGCACCGGGCCGGATGGCAAGCGTCGCCAGCACTGGTTTGCCTGCACTGACCAGCCGCTGTTCGCCATGGCGGGCGTGTGGAAGGATAGCGAGGTGCCCGGTCTGGCTCTGCTGACAGCTTCGCCCAACGCCGCGTTGAAACAAGCAGGCCGCGATGTCATGCCCGCCATCCTGCGGCCAGACCGGGGCGCCTGGGCCGCGTGGTTGCATGGCGGCTGGGACACAGCGCACAAGCTGCTTCAGCCCTATTCCTCGTCGCTCATGCAATCGGTGGAACGCTAGCTCAAAATCGCAGCATTGCCACGCAGACCAGCACGATGCCAAGACCTGCCGCAAACAGCGCCCACATGCGGTTCACGGCCCCCATCATGGCGCTGGCAAAATGCAGGAACGGACGCCCGAAAGCCAGGATCACCAAGCCTTCAAGAACCATGCCGCCACCCATCACGCTGATGACAATGGAGAGCCAGTCGCCCGGCTGCCAGGGATTGACGAGATAGACCGCCGCACCGAGGGAAAGCACCACGATCCCGGTGAGGAAGCGCAGCGCCTCGCTGCTTTCGAAACCGTCGAGCATCGCGGCCCAGCTACCGGGTGCACGCAATTCGCCCACTGCCGCTGCCAGGGCATACAGCCCGGTGAACAATGCGATCCATGCAGGAATATCCGTCGCTTCGGCCATTGTCGTTCTCCTCTGCGAAGGACAGACTAGGCCGATCGCGCCACTTCGTCCAATCGCGGCGGACGGCCTTTCATCGCGAAAGACGTTACGTCGCTTTGATCGCAATCCCGCGCGTGGCGGGCACCAGCACCAGCGCCAGCAGCAATGTTGCCGCCGTGCCTGCGCCGCCTGCAAGGTAAGTCATCTGCGCATCCAGAACGATGGCAAGACCATTCAGCACTACCGCGACAAGTCCTGCCAATGCGGCGAGGATTCCCATGACACGGGTTGCGCCGTTTCCATCCTTCCACAGCGTTGCGCCGACCGCCAGTGCAGCGATGCCGAACGCCGCCTTGCCAGCGAAATACAACAGGAAAGCCATGGCCAGCACGGCAGAGAAAACCGGGGCCAGCGCTTCGCCACCATCTCCAAGCGGGGCGAACATTACAAGCCCCATCCCTGCCTGTATGGTGTTGAGTATACCACCTGTCGCAATGGCCGCACCGATCAGCGGCCGCACCCGAACAAGAGCAAGCCCGGTGATCGAAACCGCCAGGAAAGCCAGCACCTCCAGCGACCAGATGATTTGCCTGTCGGGTTCCATCCCGAGGTTCCCCACCGTGACATAAATAATCTGGGTCGCCACGGATGCAGTCAGCGCGATGGCCGTGACCTGGGCGATACGGAGGAGATAAGCGGGCACATGTTGCGTCATTTGCGATTCCGATCTGGTGGAAGCCATTACACATCCGCTTCGTCCATCCAGCCCCGGCGGTTACCTTTCCTCGCCAAAAGCAGGCATTTGCGCTGTGGCTTGAGCGCGCTATGGACGGTTGCAACTGTAACAGACCACAAGAGGATTAGCCTAGCACATGACTCTCCTACGTTCTGCCCTGCTCGCATCGGCACTGACACTTCCCGCCACGCCTGCGCTCGCCCGTGACATGACACCCGAGGACGTAGTGCGTATCGAATACACCGGTACCGTGGCCGTTTCGCAAGATGGCAGCCACGTTGCATATACCCGCGTGCATTCGCCCGACGTGACGACGGGAGAGGACAACGGCACGCCCGACCAGCAGTTGTTCCTGGCAGACGGCGCGATGGACGTACGCGCCTATCTGCCGGAAGACATGAGCGTCTCTTCCATCGGCTTCACTCCGGACGGATCGATGGCCACGTTCCTGTGGAGCGCCGAGGATGACGACCGCGCCGTATGGGGCATTCCGGTCGATGGCGGTTCCTACCGCAAGCTGGCAGGCGTCAGCGATGTGGCCGTGCGCAGCTATGCCTTCTCTCCCGATGGCGGCCAGATTTACATGCTCACCGCCGCGGCGCCGGATGAGGATCGCGATTCCGAAGCCGAGGACGGCTTCAATTCCGTGGTTTACGAAGAAGAGTTCGAATTGAACCGCATGTTCGTGGCCGACGTTGCCCAGGCCATGACTGGCGGCGACGTGGATGCAGAGCCGCGCGAGCTCGACGTGCCCGGCTATGTCAGCAGCTTCGACCTGTCGCCCGATGGCGAGACCGCGATGATCGTTTCAGCCCCCTCGCCGCTGGTGGACGATTCCCTTACCTCACAGCGCGTTCACCTGCTCAGTCTGGTGTCCGGCGACCTGGTGACGGTAGAAACTCCGGGCAAACTGGGCGACGTGGAATTCTCCCCCGATGGCAGGCAGCTTTCGCTGATTGCCGGCGTCGATGAGAACGATCCCGCCGCCACCACGCTGCACCTGGTGGACACGGCAACGGGCAATTATCGTGCGCTAAACGAAGGCGCAGCAGAAGCGGCGGTGGATACCGAGTGGATGGCCGACGGTCGCCTTGCCGCCATCATTCACGTCGGCGCGCAAAGCGTTCTGCGCTTCTATTCCGACAGCGGTGACGAGGAACGCGAGTTCAACCCCGGCGACCTGATCCTCACCAGTCTGGAGCAGGGCGGCAACCGCCTCGTGGTGGAAGCCAATTCTCCTGAACATCCGAACGAACTGTTCGCGTTTAACCGCGGCGAATTCACCCGCTGGACCAACCATAACCCGTGGCTGTCCGAGATCGACTTCGGAGAGCAGCGCACCTATACCTATCAGGCCCGCGACGGGCAGGAAGTGGAAGGCATCCTGATCCTGCCGGTCGACGGCGTTCCCAGCGGTGGTGCGCCCACGATCTTCGATGTTCACGGCGGCCCCGAAGCGCACGAAAGCAACGGCTGGGTCACCAATTACAGCGGGCCGGGACAGGTCGCCGCAGGTCAGGGCTATGCCGTGTTCCTGCCCAACTACCGTGGCTCCACCGCCTATGGCGTGGACTTTTCCAAGCAGCACTCTGGCAATTACACCGATCCCGAATTCACCGATCTGGTGGATGCGAAGAACTTCCTTGTCGAAATGGGCATCGCCGATCCGGATCGCGTCGGCATTACCGGCGGCTCCTATGGCGGATATGCCACGGCATGGTCGTCCACCTATAATTCGGAAGAATTTGCCGCGGGCGTGATGTTCGTGGGCATTTCCAACCAGATCAGCAAGGTGGGCACGGGCGACATTCCCAACGAGATGTACCTTGTCCACGCGCGCCAGTGGCCTTGGGAGGATTGGCAGCACTTCCTCGAAGTCAGCCCGATCTACTACACCGACCGCGCCGATACGCCGCTGCTGATCATGCACGGCACCGCCGATACCCGCGTCGATCCGGGCCAGAGCCTGGAACTGTATCGCTATATCAAGCTGCGCCGTCCCGACACGCCGCTGCGCCATGTGCAGTATCCCGGCGAAGGGCACGGCAATGCCAACGCGGCTGCGCGTTACGACTACAACCTGCGCATGATGCGCTGGTTCGATAACTACCTGATGACGGGCGACCGCGATGCACCGCTACCGCCCAGCCGCCCGGAACTGATGATCGACGACGACGAGTAAGATCGTCGCTTGACGCAAAAAAAGGGGAGCAGCCTTGCGGTTGCTTCCCTTTTTTTTGACGAGCGATGGCTGACTTTCCGGATTGGAAAGTTCTCACTTGCCAAAACGGAAAGTGACACCTAACTCTTTCCATATTGGAAAGTGAAAGGCAGCATGATGGATAGCGAAGAAGCCCGCGTCGCGCTCGACAGCGTAGAACGCATCGATCGGGAAATGGCAGAACAGATGACCTGGCCACTATGGCGTCATGCCGCCTTTGGCGCGATAGAGGCTCTGTTCCTTCTCGGCTGGGGACTGAACACGGCCGGGATGGCGCTGTGCTTCGTGGTTGCGCTGGTCGGTCTTGGCTGGATCGTCCATGATGATCGGCAGCGCTACGGGGTGTTCATCAGCGGATACTCATCAAGAGCGGCTCGCCCGGCGATCTGGTTGGCTCTCTTCATCTTCCTTGCCGGGCTAGCTGCCATCATGCTGACAGGTGGACTGCATGTCTGGACGCCATGGGTTCCTGCGGTTGTCGCAATCGTATTCGTTGGTGAGACTTTGGCCAGCATCTGGTGGCAGAAACTTTTCCATGCTGACCTGCAACGCTCGGGCAGTCTGTCATGAGCGTAGCGATAGATACGGTTCTTCATCCGCCGGCACGGTTGCAGATCGCGGCAGTACTGGCGCGCGTGGACGATATCGAATTTGCCACCCTGCGCGACATCATCGATGTCAGCGATTCGGTACTATCGAAGCACCTCTCCGCCCTTTCAGACGCAGGTTATGTCCGGCTCAGGAAAGCGAAAAGTGAAGGACGACAGCGCACATGGGCAGCCTTCACCAAAAAAGGTGCGAAAGCTTTCGACAGACATATGAACGCGCTGCGAGAACTCGCCAGCCTTGCAGCGGAATCGGCGGTGGCGGCACAATAGCCGCACACCGCCGACGACAGGTCAGAACGTATAACCGATACCCACAGCGCCAAGAAACTGGTCGCGCGATCCCTGTACCGTGGTGAACGGCGTATCTGCCGCATCACCCAGCACACGCGAATAGCCACCGACGAAGATCAGACCAAGCCCGCCGTTGGTCAAATCGCCATCAAGGTCTATCCCCAGCAACAGGTTCACGCCCGCTTCGGTAAAGCCACCGCCATCGGGATCAAACTCGGCAAGCGGTGCGGCGCCGGGGCCGATGTAGTCGGCGTCGTCGACGGCGAAATAATAGTCCTGGAAATCCTCGTTCGCCCATTCGGCAGAAACCGACAGGCTCGCCACGATAGAGCGCGAGAGCGGCGTGAAATAGGAGACGGAAGGGGCTACGACCATGCCTTCGTGCGCACCGTTCACATCCCACATGACGTCCGTGCTGATCGACAGACTGTCATAGGGATTGAGTACCTGCGGAAAGTTTACGCCGACGCTGGGGCCGACCTCGATGGCGCGATCCAGCTCTATGTAATCGAGCACGACCTCGTCCTCGATCTGCTGCGCGCGATCGGAGCGCAGACGACCAGCCACGCCAAGGTCGAAGCCCACGCCATCGGCCGGGTTCTGAATGAAATCCAGCTTGATGCCGCCCGCTCGCGGTGAGATATCGACCCCGCCCAGCGATCCTTGCACGATTGGCAGCACGTTGAACACGTAATCGTCCGATCCGGAATAGGACGGACTGACTGCCACACCTACACCAACGGACAGGTAATCGCCGGAAAAGGCGGTGTCCTCCATATCCACGGCCGGCGGCGAGTCTTCCCTTTCACCGATATCCTGGGCGAAAGCAGGTTGCGCCGACACGGCAGCGAAGATCGCACCACTGATCATGACGGTGGGCGAAAATTGCCAGATATTCATAATTTTTCCTGTCTTGTTTGACCCTAGAACGGGCATTGGCGCTGCCGGTTCCTGTATTACGTTGCATTTCAATACCGGACCAAGTGCTGTAATTGCGCAGCGCCGTCAATAGGCTAAGGCGCACAGCATGAGCGGACGCGACTGTGACATTGCCATCATCGGAGGCGGCCTTTCCGGCGGTCTGATTGCGCTGGCGCTGGCGCGGCACCGGCCCGAGGTCGCCGTGACGCTGGTGGAAGCCGGGCCTGAACTGGGTGGCAATCACCGCTGGAGCTGGTTTGCCAGCGATCTTTCGGCAGCAGGCACCAAGCTGATGGCACTGTTTCGCAAGACCGAATGGGACGACGGCTACCACGTCCGCTTCCCCGCCTATCGCCGCCATCTGGACACTGCCTATCGATCCCTGGCGAGCGAGGATTTCGCCGCCTGCCTGCACCGGGAACTGGCTGACGGTACCGTACTAACCGGGTGCGAAGTCACCTCGCTCGAGGCGGACGGCGTGAACCTTGCCGATGGCACCCGCATCACCGCCCGCGCAGTAATCGATTGTCGTGGCTTTTCTCCCACCGGCAGGCTTGATGGCGGGTGGCAGGTGTTCATGGGCCGCCACCTGCGAACGCCGCAGCCGCATGGCGTTGCCAACCCCGTCATCATGGACGCGGCCGTCGATCAACTGGCCCCTTACAGAAGTGACCCGACTGCGGACGATTCGGCCGGTGATCTGGGTGCCTATCGCTTTGTCTACGTGCTGCCGCTGGGCGCGCACGACCTGTTTATCGAAGACACCTATTACGCCGACAGGCCGAACCTGGACCGTTCGCTGCTGTCCGCCCGCATCGACGAGTATCAGCAACAGATGGGCTGGAGTGGTGAACTGGTCGGGTTCGAAACCGGCGTCCTTCCCGTCATCACCGGTGGCGATTTTGGCGCCTACCAACAGGAACAGCAAACCGATGGCGTGGCCATGGCAGGTGCAAAGGGCGGTTTTGTCCATCCGCTCACCAGCTATACCCTGCCTATCGCTGTTAGTGTGGCACTGGCGGTGGCCGAGGATGCAGATCTTCCAGGCGAGCAACTGGCCGCCAAGCTGAAGACCCGCGCGCGGCGGCATTGGTCAGCGATGGGGTATTACCGGTTCCTGGGCTCCATGCTGTTCGGCGCAGCGCCACCGGCGCAGCGTTACAAGGTGTTCGAGCGTTTCTATCGTTTGTCGCCCGCTCTCATCGAACGCTTCTACGCCGGGCGGTCTTCCACCGCGCAGAAACTGCGCGTGCTGGTGGGCAAGCCGCCTGTTCCCGTGGGCCGCGCCATTGCGGCGCTGCTGTCATCCTCCCCTCCCCTCTCCCAACCCACTGGCAAGGATCACCAATGAGCACTCCTGAAGGCAAGACCGCTTGCGTCATCGGCGCCGGTTTCGGCGGCATGGCGCTGGCCATCCGGCTGCAAAGCGCCGGCATCGCCACAACCGTGGTGGAGAGCCGCGACAAGCCCGGCGGCCGCGCCTACTACTGGGAAAAGGACGGCTTTACCTTCGATGCTGGTCCAACGGTGGTGACAGACCCCGATTGCCTGCGCGAATTGTGGGAATTGTCGGGTCACGACATGGCCGATGACCTTGAGCTGATGAAGGTCATGCCGTTCTACCGCCTTAACTGGCCCGACGGCACCAACTTCGATTATTCCAACGACGAACCCAATCTGCGCAACGAGATCATGAAGCTCGAACCTGCGGACGTGGAGGGGTATGACAGGTTCTCCGAATATGCCGCGGGGGTCTACGAGGAAGGCTATGTCAAGCTGGGCACCGTCCCGTTCCTGAACTTCAAGAGCATGATCAAGGCCGCGCCCGCGCTGATGAAGAAGCAGGCGTGGCGCAGCGTCTATTCCATGGTGTCGAAATACATCAAGAATGAGAAACTGCGCGAGGCGCTGAGCTTCCACACCCTGCTGGTGGGCGGCAGTCCGATGAAAACCTCCAGCATCTATGCCCTCATCCACAAGCTGGAAAAGGACGGCGGCGTCTGGTGGACGCGCGGCGGCACCAATCGCCTGATTGCAGGAATGGTGCGCCATTTCGAGCGGCTGGGCGGCACGATGCGTGTGGGCGACGGGGTTACCCGCGTGGAAACAGAGGGCAAGGTCGCCAAGGCCGTGCACACAAAAAGCGGCTGGAGCCAGCGCTTCGATGCGGTCGCCAGCAATGCCGACATCATGCATTCCTACCGCGATCTGCTGGGCGACAGCTATCGCGGCAAAACTCAGGCAAAGGCGCTGGCGAAGAAGAGTTTCTCGCCTTCCCTGTTCGTCGTGCATTTCGGTATAGAAGGCACCTGGCCGGGCATCCCGCACCATATGATCCTGTTTGGCCCGCGCTATCACGGGCTGCTGGACGATATCTATTCCAAGGGCATTCTGCCCGCCGATTTCTCCATCTACCTGCACCACCCGACAGTCACCGACCCCAGCATGGCGCCCGAAGGGATGAGCACGTTCTACGCGCTGGTTCCGGTGGCCCACATGGGCAAGATGCCGATCAACTGGGACGAGGTGGGGCCGGATCTGGAAAAGCGTATTCTGGATGAGGTGGGTCGCCGCCTGATCCCCGATATCCACGATCGCATCGTCACCAAGTTCCACTACGCGCCCAAGGATTTCGGGCAGGATCTCAATGCCCACCTCGGCAGCGCCTTCAGCCTGGAGCCCGTGCTGTGGCAAAGCGCTTTTTTCCGGGGCCACAACCGCGACGACGTGATCGACAACTTCTACCTCGTCGGCGCTGGCACGCACCCTGGCGCGGGCATTCCCGGCGTGGTGGGCAGCGCCAAGGCAACCGCAGGGCTGATGATAGAGGACTTGTCATCCTGATTTGCCCGACTAGGGCGTTCGGCCATGTCTGACCGTTTCAACCGCCTTGCGCTTTACTGCGGCTCCGCCACGCCAGCCGATCCGCGCTACATCGAACTCGCCCGCGAAGTCGGCACCTTGCTGGCGCAACGCAATATCGGTGTGGTCTATGGCGGCGGCAAGGCGGGGCTTATGGGCGCAATCGCCTACGCCGCGCTGGAAGCTGGCGGCGAGGTCATCGGCGTGATCCCGCAAGCGCTGGTGGACATGGAAGTGGCGAACACGGATTGTACCGAGCTGCACGTGGTGGACACGATGCACCAGCGAAAACAGGCATTTACCGATCTTTCAGATGGTTTTGTCACTCTGCCCGGCGGTGTTGGGACGTTGGACGAATTGTGGGAAGCGGTAAGCTGGGCACAGCTTGGCTATCATTCAAAGCCCGTCGGTCTTCTAAACGCCATGGGATATTATGACGGACTTGTAGCTTTTAACCGGCATATGGCCGATACAGGCTTCGTCAGGGAAGCGCACCGCGACATCGTGATCGTGGGCGAAACTATTGAGGAATTGCTCGACAAGATGGCAGCCTTTGAGCCCATTCATACCATCGTGCAAATGCGCGCGGACGACCTTTGAAACGGGTAAAGCCGCGTCCGCTGGTTGCCAGCCAGCTGGTAAAATCCACGCCCCGCCAGGCGGGCGGCGGGCGCTCTCGCGCCGCGCTTGTGAACCGGTCGCGCGAAAGCATCTCGCAGGGCTCCAAGAGCTTTGCGGTGGCCAGCCTGCTGTTCGACAAGGCGACGCGGGAACGCGCGCATCTGCTGTATGCCTGGTGCCGACGCTGCGATGATATCGTCGATGGACAGGACCACGGATCGGGCATTGGTGGCAGCACGCTGAACCTCGACCAGGCCAGTGCGCGGGACCGGGTGGAAGCCGTACGCGTGCTGACCCACCGTGCGCTGGACGGGCAGCCCACCGCCGACATCGCCTTCGACGCGCTGGGTCTGGTGGCCGCTGAAACGGGTATCACACGCGAAATGTGCGACGACGTGATCGATGGCTTTGCGCTGGATGCAAAAGGCTGGCGCCCGCGCACAGAGGCGGATCTGATGCGCTATTGCTATCACGTGGCCGGCGCCGTGGGCGTAATGATGGCAAAGGTGATGGGCGTGCCCGCTGATGCGCAGGATATGCTGGACCGGGCCTGCGACCTCGGCCTCGCCTTCCAGCTCAACAACATCGCCCGCGACATCTCCGAAGACGAGGTGGCGGGTCGCTGCTACCTGCCCACCGAATGGCTGGCAGAGTATGACATCCCGCCGGGCGAGGTCATGCGGCCGCAATATCGCGACAGCCTCGTGAAGCTGACGCGGCGCCTGGTAAAGAAGGCGCAGTTGCACGATGCCCGCGCGCGGATCGGGGCCGGGCGGTTAAAGTTTCGCCAACGCTGGGCGGTGCTGTCCGCCGCCAATATCTACGGCGCGATCGGGGAAGAAGTGGTGCAGCAGGCCGAACTGGCCTGGGACCACCGCGTCTACACCAGCTTCCTGGAGAAGATCGGACACGTATTTTCGGCCCTGAAGGAAACGATATCCGGTTCGTGGGAGCCCACCGTGGAACCGAAATGGGACCGCGGACAGCTGTTGGTGATGGCGCGGATGGAAGGACCGGTGGCAGGTGTACCCAACACGCCCATTCGCGACGAAAGCGTACGGCGCAAGGACGACTGACGCTATCGTACGCGGTATGGGCGGACGGGCGGTTGCATTTGTGACGAAAAGCGCGAAAGCGTAGCGCATGATTGCAAAACTCCTGATCGCCAACCGCGGCGAGATCGCCTGCCGCATCATCCGCACCGCCCGCGAAATGGGCGTCGCCACCGTTGCGGTATATTCCGATGCCGATGCCAGGGCGCTGCACGTACGTTCAGCCGACGAGGCCGTGCATATCGGTCCCGCGCCTGCTGCCGAAAGCTATCTCCACGGGGCAAGAATTATCGAGGCTGCGAAGCAGACCGGCGCGGACGCGATCCATCCCGGTTACGGCTTTCTGTCGGAGAACGCCCAGTTCGCGCGCTCTGTGATCGAAGCCGGGCTGATCTGGGTGGGGCCAAAACCGCAGAGCATCACGGCCATGGGCCTGAAGGACGAGGCGAAAAAGCTCATGCGCGCCGCTGGCGTGCCGGTGACGCCGGGCTATGAAGGGGAGGACCAATCGGTTCCCTGCCTGACCCGCGAAGCTGAGAAGATCGGCTATCCCGTGCTTATCAAGGCCGTCGCCGGTGGCGGCGGCAAGGGCATGCGAAAGGTGGACGATCCGGCAGATTTCGAGGCCGCGCTGGAAAGTTGCAAGCGCGAGGCGCGCGCGAGTTTCGGCAACAACGAAGTTCTGCTGGAGAAATGGATCACTTCGCCCCGCCACATAGAGGTGCAGGTGTTCGGCGACAGCCATGGCAATGTCGTTCACCTGTTCGAGCGGGATTGCTCCCTTCAGCGCCGCCATCAGAAGGTGATAGAGGAAGCGCCCGCCCCCGGCATGGACGATGGCACCCGCAAGAAAATCTGCGCCGCAGCCGTACGCGCCGCAAAAGCCGTGGATTACGAAGGCGCAGGCACGATCGAATTCATCGCCGATGCAAGCGAGGGCCTGCGCGCCGACCGCATTTTCTTCATGGAAATGAATACCCGCCTGCAGGTGGAGCATCCCGTGACCGAGGAGATCACCGGCGTAGATCTGGTGGAATGGCAGTTGCGCGTGGCATCGGGCGAGCCGATTCCCCTGCAACAGGACGAGCTTTCCATCGACGGCCACGCCATTGAAGCGCGCCTGTATGCAGAAGACCCCTCCAGTGGCTTCCTGCCAAGCACGGGACCGCTCGATCATTTCGATCTGGGCAACGTTGGCCGCATCGAAACGGGCGTAGCCGAGGGCGATGTCATCTCGCCGCACTACGACCCGATGGTGGCGAAGCTGGTGTCGTGGGGTGAAACCCGCGAGGACGCTATCGACGAACTGGCCGAGATTGCGGAAAGCGTCGAAATCTGGCCGGTCAAGACGAACGCAGCCTTCATCGCCAATGCCCTGCTGGATGATGACTTTGGTGAAGCGAACCTCAACACCGGGTTCATCGAGCGCAAGCTGGACAGGCTGGTGGCGAATGACGCCCCCGACGACACGATCTGGCAATCGGCTGCTGATTTCACATTGATGGCGGACATCGACGATGACGTGCCCAGCGCGCTGGGTTTCCGTCTGAATGCGCCGCCGCGGCTTTCCGCCACGCTGACTTACAAGGGTGAAACCCGCACGGTTTCGGCATCCGGCAGCGATGACGTGGCCCATGTAACCGGCTTTGTAGATGAGGCGCGCACCCTCGTCTTCGCAGACGGCCAGAGCTTTGAATTCGCGCGTGCCGCGCGCGGCACCGGGGCAGCAGCAGCAAGCGACGGGGCAATCCTTGCTCCCATGCCAGGAAAAGTCATCGCGCTGGATGTTGCAGAGGGTGACAGCGTCACCGCAGGCCAGCGCCTGATGGTGCTGGAAGCGATGAAAATGGAGCACGCGCTGACCGCACCCTTCGACGGGGTGGTGAGCGAACTCTCCGCCAGCGAAGGAGCGCAGGTTCAGGTGGAAACAGTGCTGGCTATGGTCGAGAAGGCGGAAGACTAAGCGCCCAGGTATTCGCGAAGCGCGGCCTGCTCTGCATCGCTCATATGCAGACCCAGCTTGCTGCGCCGCCAGAGGATATCTTCTGCCGTCTGCGCCCATTCCCTTGTCTGGAGGTAGGTGACTTCTGCTTCTGACAGGCCTGCCCCGAAGGCACGGCCCAGATCGCTCCACGATTTCGCATCGTCCAGCCAATCTACTGCGCGGGTGCCGTAGGCGCGGCCTATGCGCACAACGTCCTCTGCGGAGAGGAAGGGATAGTCCTCCCCCAACACCTCGAAAAGGTATGGCTGGGCATGCTTGTCGATATCGCCACCGGGTAACGGGGTGGTTGCAGTCCAGCCCTTGCCTTTCAGCAGCGGCAGACGCGCGGCCAGCTTCTCCACCGCGTCCTGCGCCACGTGGCGGTAAGAGGTGATCTTGCCGCCATAAATGCCGAGTATCGGCGCACCGCGCCCGGCAGCGCTCATCGCCAGCTCGTACCCGCGAGAGGCCGCCTCGGGCCTACCGGAGCCATCATCCACCAATGCGCGAACACCGGCATAGGTGTGGACGACATCGTCCGGAGTAACGTCTTGCTGAAAATAGCGGTTGGCGGCATCGCACAGGTAGCGGATTTCGTCCTCGCTCGCCTCCACATCGTCCAGCGAGCCGGGATGGTCTGCATCGGTGGTGCCGATAAGCGTGAAGTCATCCTCCCACGGGATGGCAAAGCAGATCCGCGTGTCGGGCTGTTGCAGGATGTAGGCGCACGCGTGATCGAACAGCTTCGGCACCACGATATGCGAACCGCGCACGCGGCGAATGCCATAGGCGGGGTTCTCTCCCACCAGCCGCGCCAGATCATCGGCACCGGGGCCGCCCGCGTTCACCAGGGCGCGGGCCGTAAAATTCTCGACACCCGCCTCGACATGCCAGAGATCGCCTTCGCGCCGCGCGGCAGTAACCGGAGTGCGCGTGCGGATCCGTGCGCCGCGTTCGGCAGCGTCTATCGCGTTCAGCACCACCAGCCGCGCATCGTCCACCCAGCCATCCGAATATTCGAAGCCGTGGCGATACTGCCCTTCCAGCGGCGCGCCCGCCGGGTGCTTTCGCATGTCGATGCTGCGGGTTTTCTTTAAAGAGCCTTTTCCGCCGATATGATCGTACAGGAAAAGGCCGGCGCGCAGCATCCAGCGCGGGCGCATGTTCTTCGTAACCGGCAGGATGAACCGCATGGGGCGGATGATGTGCGGGGCGATGTTCCACAGCGTTTCGCGCTCACCCAGAGCTTCCCGGACGAGACCGAACTCGTAGTATTCCAGGTAGCGAAGGCCTCCGTGCACCAGCTTGGTGCTCTTGCTGGAAGTACCGCTGGCCAGATCGCCCTTCTCCAGCAGGAGAACCTTCGCGCCGCGACATGCCGCGTCTCGGGCCACACCTGTACCGTTCACGCCGCCGCCGATCACGATCAGGTCGAACACATCATTTGCCGATCCAGACATCAATGCGGGCTTTCGGTGATATAGCGCGGCTGGCGCGGACGGGTCCAAAGCATGCCCCGTTCACTGAACAGCACGAGGCAGAGCGACAGCAGGCTGCTGAGCAGCAGCGCCATGGCCAGCGGCAGGGCCGTTCCATCGTAAAGCTGACCGATCGTGATGCCCATTGTCGCGCCCAGCAACATGCGGATCGCCGCCTGCACCGAACTGGCCGCGCCCGCGCTGTTGAAGAAGGGCTGCATGGCAATCGAACCGAAGTTGGCACCCATGAATCCGAGCAGACACAGATTGATGCTGATGAGCGGGAAGAACCACACCAGCGAATCGGGGTGCACGATAGCGGCATAGACCTGCACCAGGCTGACGAGAATGAAGGTAACAAGCGCGGTGTGCGAGACACGGCGTGCGCCGAACCTTTCTACGATGCGCGAATTTGCCCAGCTGGAAAACGCCAGCGTGGCGGCAGAGGCACCGAAGATCAGCGGAAACTGTTCCTGCGCGTCGAAATGCTCGCCGATCAGCTGTTGGGCGGAGTTGATATAGCCGAACACGCCGCCGAAGGTCAGCCCCGCGCCCATGACATAGCCTACCGCCGCGCGGGTGCGCAGGGTCAGCGGCAGGTTATGGATCACTGTGCGCGGATCGATCTTCTGACGGTTTTGCGGGTCAAGCGTTTCGGGCAGACGCATTGCCGCCCACACGCCGACGGCAGTGCCGAACACTGCAAGCGCAAAAAATATCCATTCCCAGCTGGCGAACACCAGCACGGCCTGCCCGACACTGGGGGCCATTACGGGCACGGCCATGAAGACGATGAAAATCATGGACACCAGCCGCGCCATTCGGTCGCCTTCGAACCGATCGCGAATGATTGCAGCTGGCAAAACCATCAAACTGGCAGTTCCGAAGCCTTGCAACGCGCGCAGGCCCAGCAGCACCTCGAAAGATGGCGCAATCATGCAAAAAAGCGACGTGGTGATATAAATGGCCAAGGCGACGAACAGCACAGGCCGCCTGCCGTAGCGATCCGCGAACAGGCCAGGAACCAGACTGCCGAAGCCCGTGGCCAGCAGATATACGCCTACGACATACTGCCGCTTGTTGGGGTCATCGATTGCAAAGCTGCTGGCGATATTTTCCAGCGCGGGCAACATGGCATCGATGGCGAGCGCGTTCAGGCTCATCAAGGCAGCCATCAAGGTGATGAACTCGCGTTGCCCGACCTGACGGCCCGATCCGTCGGCAGCGGTGATAGTCAGGGTGGTCACGCAGTCCCCTTGGCCAAGAATGACTGGCGAGAAAAGGATTAAGTCAGCATCGCTGCGAACGGCTATAGCAACGCAATGGCGATTCCCGAGCCCTTCGAACCTGACGAGACGGACACGGATGATGACGCGGCCTCCCCCGGGGCGGACGGTCTGCGCAAGATAATTCATGTCGATATGGACGCCTTCTTCGCCAGCGTGGAGCAGCGCGACAATCCCGAATTGCGGGGCAAACCCGTGGCCGTGGGGGGATCGAGCGGGCGCGGCGTAGTGGCCGCCGCCAGTTACGAAGCGCGCGAATTCGGCGTACGCAGCGCCATGCCGTCTGTCACGGCGAAGCGAAAATGCCCCGATCTGATCTTCTGCAAGAGCCGCTTCGACGTCTATCGCGAGGTTTCCGAACAGATCCGCGCGATTTTCAATCATTACACGCCGCATGTCGAACCCCTCAGCCTGGACGAGGCCTATCTGGACGTGACAGAGGACCGGCATGGCATCGGTTCGGCCACCGCCATCGCCCAGGCCATACGGCGCGACATTCGCGAGACCACAAGGCTGACCGCCAGCGCCGGTGTTTCCTACAACAAGTTCCTGGCGAAGCTCGCCAGCGACCAGAACAAACCGGACGGGCTTTGCGTGATCCGGCCTGGCATGGGCGCGGCTTTCGTGCAAAGCCTGCCGATCCGACGGTTCCACGGCGTCGGCCCTAAGGGCGCGGAAAAGATGGCACGGCTGGGGATCGAAACAGGGGCTGATCTGGCGGGGAAGGACCGCAACTGGCTGTCCGCGCATTTCGGAAGTTTCGGCGAATACCTCTACCGCGCGGCGCGGGGGATAGACCTTCGCCCCGTGCGCACCAATCGCATCCGCAAGAGCATTGGCGGGGAGCGCACCTTCCACGAGGATATTTCAGCCGACGAAGAACTGCGCGAAACGCTGGAGCGGATCATCGAGATCGTCTGGGATCGCATCGCCGCCAAGCAGGCAAAGGGGCGCACGGTAACGCTGAAGCTCAAGTTCAACGATTTTCAGATCGCTACACGTTCCCGCAGCCAGACACAGCCGGTGGCCGACAAGGCGCAATTCGCGCAGGTTGCCCGCGCGATACTGGAGGAGGAGATGCCGCTGCCCTTGCCGATCCGCCTGATGGGACTGACGTTGAGCAATCTGGACCGCGAGGACAGCCCCGGCGACCGCCGCGACGGCGGTGCACAGCTTTCCCTGCTCTAGCCTTCATTCGTATTCAGCAGGCTCAGGCGGCGGGCAACCGTGCCGCTGCGCCTTTCGGGTAGTTCGTCCAGCCCGAAGAAACGGCATTCTACCACCTCGCGCATGTCGGGCGTCGGCTCTCCGTCCACCAGGCCGGTAAATACCTGGACATGGTTTGTAGAGCCCAGGAATTCGTTGCTCTGCATGCCAAGGTGGAGCGGATCGACCAGCGAACATCCCAACTCTTCGCGCAATTCGCGTAAAGCTGCAGCTTCGGGATCTTCATGGCTGCGCATCCCGCCTCCCGGTAGCGCCCAGACAGACGGCCCGTACGAGTGGCGCACCAGCAGTACGCGGCTCTGCTCGTCGCGCACAATGATGCAGCAACCATGGATTTCGCCAGCAAGGTGCCGCAGAAAAATCCGCCGCAGCCCATGACCAAGGCGGAACAGCGCCCGATGCAGTGGCGCGGGGATCAGGTGAAGCATGTCACCTTCTGGCCTGCTGCGTTCAGCAGCCGGGCCACGGGCAAATCACTCTCTCCGCGCGTGGCTGTATCGAAAACGGCACGCTTGTCGTCACCGCGGATCACGAACATCAGTGCATCGCTATCCAACAACGAGGGCATGGTCAGCGTCACCCTGTCGAACGGTGCCTCCGGCGGCAGCGGGTCGGGCGTCAGGCGACGGATCGGGGCGGGATCGTCCGCCTGCGGATCGGTATTGGGAAACAGGCTGGCGACGTGCCCATCCGCGCCCATGCCCAGCCAGACCAGCGCGAAATGCGGCACCTGTTCCATCACCGTCAGCGTGGCGACATGCGCGCCTGCAGGTTCGAAAAGGGCGCGGATCCTGCCCGTGTTGCTGGCCTCGTGATCCTCGGGAACCACGCGATCATCCCCCGGCCACACGGTTATGCGCGACCAGTCGAGGTTGGTCTGTACCAGCTTTTCCATGATCGGAAATGGCGTTGAACCGCCCGGAACGCTGATGGCCACAGGCTCCGGTGCAGCAACCAGCGCGCCACGCAGAGCAGTTTCGATGAAACCGGCGATCGCATCGTCGCTGGCGTTCTCGATTATGTCGATCTGGGTCATACTGCATGCCTAAACGCAAAACCGCCACGGCGCGAGGGGCGACGTGGCGGTTTGGTCTGACAGAATGCCAGAGTGTTAGCCAAGTGTGGACGAAAGGAACCACACGCGCTCTTCGGCCATGTCGGTCCAGTCATCCAGCAAACCGTCGGTGGCATTGTCACCTGCCTTCTCGGCATGTTCCTTGAGGCTCTTCAGCCGATCGACAACCTTTTGATTATCGTCGCGAAGTTCGCGCACCATCGCATCGGGTTCGAGGCCAGTATCGTCCTGATCGGCGATCTGGGTGTGCTTTGCGACAGACGCGATCGAGGTTAGAGTCGGCGCGCCATTCTTGCGTACACGTTCACCGATGGCATCGATCTGGTCGCGGATCTCGATGGCCTGTTCGTCGAACAACAGGTGCAGATCGCGAAAACGCGGACCGGTCACATGCCAGTGAAAGTTCTTGGTTTTGAAATACAGCGCCATGTGATCAGCCAGCAAGCCGTTCAGCCCTTCGATCAGCGCAGTCTTCGAATTGTCGCCAGAGTTGGCCATGATATTTTCCATCCTTCTTGATTTATGTTCACTTCCCCAACGCGGAAAGTCCGTTCACGTTTCATACAATAGACCGGCCATGGTGATCGCCAGAAACGATCAGTCGATGCATTCACCGCCCGGATACTACGATTGCCATGGCGGCGACCAGCAGTGCGACGCCCACGGTAATGCGGATCTGACCGAGCGGGAGTGCCTGCCAGTCATCCCCAGCCGCGACTGCGCTGCCCAGCACCAGGATTGCACCCAATGCTCCGCCACTCGCCGCGAGCAAGGGCTCCCCTGTTGCGATGGCGAGCGACAGGATAATGAAACCGCTGGCATCGGTAACCATGCCGAGCAGCAGTACCAGCGTGATCGCACCCATCGACCAAGTAGGTTCGCGCGGCGACTTTGATGCAGAGCGCAACAGCACCTCTCCCGCGGCAAGCGCCAGTGCAAGCCCTACCACCAGCGGCTTTACCCGGGGGCGGATAAGTGGCGACAGCTCTTGCGCGATCCACGCCGCCAGCCCGGCGCCCGCCAGTGCCGCCAGGAGCACGGTGAACAGCAGCGGAGCGACCCACCCAAGGCTCGCCCGCAAACGCGCGACGCGTATCGCATCGCGCCCGGCCAGCATGGCAGCGGCAACGGCAACGAAAGTGAGAAAAAAGGCCGACATTGCCGCTCCTATACCAGTGCCTGGTTAAGGTGCTATTCTTCCTGACTTGCCCCAACTCGCCAGTGTCATGGCTCTGCCGCCTTCCACGAACCGCACGGTGCCTGATCTTCGTATTATGCGTCAGCCGCAAGCTGGTGTAAGGACGCATCGAAGCGAGGAACGAAATGCCGCACCGGGGGCGCAGCTGACAGGGTTATGACCGATCCAGTCCGTAAATCACGCGTGACCTCGTTCGACGTGGCCGAGAAGGCTGGCGTCAACCAATCCACGGTATCGCGCGCGCTGAAGGGCGATCCCGCGATAACCGAGAAGACCCGCACGCGCATTCAACTTGTGGCGCAGCAGCTTGGCTACCGGGTGGATGACCGCGCCGCGCGCCTTCGTGGCGGCAAGACTGGGACAATCGCCGTCATCGTCATCACGCGCCCCGGCGTGGATTTTACCGAGATCAATCCGTTCCACTACAACCTGCTCGGCAGCGTATGCGCCGCAGCCGCCGCCCGTGGCTATCAGGCGCTGGTTTCGTTCCAGTCAGAACCCAAAAGCTATTATTCCGATTATATCGAAAGCCGTCAGGCAGACAGCCTTATCATCCTGGGAACCAGCACCAACGATGCCGCCTGGCAGTTTCACCGTCCCTTGCTGGACCGTACAAATGTCGCATCCTGGGGCTCACCATTCGGCGATCATCGACGCATCGCTTCCGACAATCTGACCGGCGGCCGGTTGGCGGCAGAAAGGCTGCTGCAAGGGGGCTATCGCGAGCTTGTCTTTATCGGCGATGTCGACGACAGGCAGACCCAGTTTCGGGATCGCTACACAGGATTTTGCGATGCCTTGGCCAAGGTTGGAAGAAGCGCTGGACCTTCTATCGATGCGACGGGGGGCACGAGGGTCGAGCAGGGTCGTAATTCGGTGGAGGAACTGATTGCGAGTGGCCGAGCGTTCGATGGTCTGTTCTGTTGTTGCGACGCCATGGCCCTTGGGGCACTGCAGGCATTGACCAAGGCCGGTATCAGCGTTCCCAAACAGGTTGGTGTCATCGGGTTCGACGGGCTCACCAGCGGCGCGCATGCAAGCCCGCCGCTGACGACGATAGAACCGGATTTCAAACTGGCGGGCACCATGCTCGTCGATGCGGCGCTGGCTGGCGACGGCGAAGGCGCTGATGGACGTATCCCGGTGCACATCGTGGAGCGCGCCAGCGTATCATAACCGCGAGGACGTGCCTGCCCGGCAGCAGGTTCACTTCGAAGCCAAGGCCGCCTTCTGGTTTTCGAGCGCAGAAATCCTTGCATTCAGCGCGCGCGCGGCGACGGCCGATCCGGCAGGACTGAAATGCCCATCGGAGGCGAACAATTCGCTCGGGTTGTCTGCCTCACCAAAGATTTCGGTCAGGTCGACGACATCAACGTCGTGTGCCGCCGCCGCATTCAGCACATCGCTGCGCACGTCATCGTAGAGGAACGACTTGTCGAGCCAACCGCGATAACGAACTTCCTGCGGAATGTAGATGAGCACGAATTTACCGCCCCAGCTTTCGGTCAGGGCCTTCGCCCGCCCCAGTATATCGCCGTAGATGGGCTGGTCATGCGAGACCTTGGGATAGTCGAGGCCAACCAGGCCCCAGATCTGGTTCAAGGCCACGATGTTCCGAACGAAAGAGGATTTGGCGAACACGTCGCGTGCAGATATGTCCTTTGCCCATAGTTCGTCGATGACTCTTCCCGCCAGTTCCACCTGTTGGGAAGTAGGCCGCGTGGATCCATATTCGGGATTCGCGGTGAGCGCTTCCGCAAGCCAAGGGGTCCCGGCCTCACGCTGCAGATTTTCCCAGTCATTGCCGGCGAAGAATGCCATCGCGACCCAGTCGGGCTGGAACTCCTGACCATAGCGGCCAATCAGGGCGAGTTCGTACAACGGCCCGCCACCGCGCATTCCGATGCTTGCTGTGCGGGGCCGCAGATCGCGCATCTTTCCCGCGAATGTATCGGGCCTGTCCTGACAGTAACCCTCCACGAAAGAATCGCCGACGATCATGATCTCCAGCGAAGCGTCGTGAACAGCGTCGTCGTTGTTGAAGCCATAGCGATCTGCTGTGTAATAGAGGGGAGCGCCTTCTTGCGAACACAGAAGCACTTCCTCGCCTGGAATGCCGCCAAGCAGGGCCTGCTCCAGAGTTTCCACCTCCATCTCGCTCGACAAATTCTTGCTCGTGTACGTCGGCGGGATGCCGTCGCGTCCGCGCGCGATCTCCTCGCTCCCCGACGGTCCTGCCCCCAGCATCGAGGCGAGACTGACCATCGATATGACCATGCGCACGTTGAGAATGAATTCCACGATCAGAAGCGCAATCAGGACTGCCGACGCCGCCAGCCCTATATTCGCGCCCTTGCGCGGAGGAAGCAATACAGCGGCAAGCATGAATGCCGCAGCGATCAATCCGGGCGCAACAATGTAGCGCAGGAAGCGCGGAACATCGGCGCCATAGTCCGAGAAATTCAGCAGGGCATAGGCCATGATCGCCAGGCAATAGATGACCGGAAAAAGGCACAGGATTATCGCGAGCGACCGGCTCGGAGAAAAGGAACTGCCTCCGGAGCGTTCAGCCTTGGCCGATCCATGGGACTCAACGCCAGCCATCAGTCGAGCGCGAATTCGTTCTGGTAATCACGGGCAAGGGCCGGGTCCTGCTGCTCCTTCCGCATGACGCAATTGCCCACGGCAAGATAGTCCAGCCCGGTGCCCATGAAGCAATGGAAGGCATCCTCGGGCGTGCAGACGATCGGTTCACCGCGTACGTTGAAGCTCGTGTTGATGAGCACAGGGCAGCCGGTGCGTTTTTCAAACGCGGTCAGCAAGTCCCAATAGCGCGGGTTCGTGTCGTGGTGTACCGTCTGGATGCGCGCAGAATAGTCGACATGTGTAATGGCGGGCAGTTCCGACCGCACGATATTGAGCTTTTCGATACCGAAGAGTTCCTTTTCCTCCTCGGTCATTTCGCGCCGTCGATCGTTTGCCACGCCGCCCACGACCAGCATGTAGGGACTGTCTCCCTCGTGTTCGAACCAGTCCGAAACGCTCTCCCGCTTCACAGACGGGGCAAAGGGTCTGAAGCTCTCGCGGTATTTCACCTTGAGGTTCAGGGTCTTCTGCATGGTCGGGGAACGCGGATCGCCCAGGATCGACCGTCCGCCCAGGGCACGCGGACCGAACTCCATCCGGCCCTGCATCCACCCCACTGCCTTCCCTTCGGTCAGTGCATCGGCAGTCTGTTCGATGATCTCGCTCTCGTCCACGGCATCGAACCTCGCACCAGCGGCACGCAGCCGGTTCTCGATATCCTTCTGTTCGAACACGGGCCCCAGATAAGAACCGGACATGGTGTCCTTCCCATCCGGACACACGGTCCGCGGTCGGTCGTGATACTGGTGCCACACGGCAAGTGCGGCGCCCAGCGCTCCCCCGGCGTCGCCGGCGGCTGGCTGCACCCAGATGTTGTCGAAAATGCCTTCGCGCATGAGCTTGCCGTTGGCCACGCAATTGAGCGCAACACCGCCTGCGAGACAGAGGTTGCGCTCGCCTGTTTCCTTTCGGATCGACCGCGCGAGCCGCAACACGACCAGTTCGGTAACCGCCTGTATCGATGCGGCGAGGTCCATCTCCCGCTGGGTAAGCTGATCTTCCGGCTTTCGAGGTGGACCATCGAACAGCCGATCGAATGCGCGCGAGGTCATCGTCAGCCCGCTGATATAGTTGAAGTACTTCTGGTTGATGTGGAACGTGCCATCATCCTGTACGTGGATCACATTATCCAGAATCTTGTCAACGAAGCGCGGCTCGCCATAAGGCGCTAGGCCCATGACCTTGTATTCGCCCGAATTGACGCGGAATCCAGAATAATAGGTGAAGGCGGAATAGAGCAACCCCAGTGAATGGGGGAAGTGCAGTTCCTTGACTATTTCCAGGTGATTGCCCGCGCCGCGGCCAAGCGATGTCGTGCACCATTCGCCGACGCCGTCCATCGTCAGTACTGCGGCAGTCTCGAACGGTGAGGGGAAAAACGCGCTCGCTGCGTGGGACTGGTGATGCTCCGAGAAGAGCAGCGAGCCGTTCCATTCTTTCCTGTCCCCGACCTTGCCCAGTTCGACGCGCAGCATTTTCTTCTGGAACAGCTTTTCCTTGATCCAGATAGGGATTGCCATGCGGAAGGACTGGAAACCCCGAGGCGCGGTCGCGAAGTAGGACTCCAGCAACCGCTCGAACTTCGGGAAGGGCTTCTCGTAAAACACGACGTGATCGACGTCATCGAGCGTGCAACCTGCCTGTGCAAGACAGTAACTGATCGCTTCGTGCGGAAATCTCGGATCGTGCTTGCGCCGGCTGAAGCGTTCTTCCTGTGCAGCCGCGACAACGTTGCCATCCTCGACCAGCGCGGCGGCGCTGTCGTGATAGAAAGCCGAAATACCGAGTATGCGCAACGGACCGCCCTTAGAACATCGTATAGATGAAAGGAGCGACAGCCGTGCCCTGCGTCAGGACGATCAACAGTCCGAACAGGAACATGACGGCCACGATCGGCGCCAGCCAGAGCTTCTTGCGCGCTCTCAGAAAGGTCCAGAGTTCTCTAGCAAGTTCCATGTCGGTTCCTTAAAACTGGTTTTCCATGGTTTTTGGATTGGACCCGCCCGGTGATCGAGAGATCCAGTAGGAGTTTTCATCGGCAGGACGTTTCAATTTGAGAGCGTCGCGACCGAAAAGCTTCATCACGAGGCCAATCGGGACAAACAGGAACACGTACATCAGCGCCATGATGATGGGGTTGACGATTTTCGCGAGAAGCAACCCCAACTTCCCCCAGGCCCTGTTGAAAAAACTGAGCGTGGCCGGGCGCACGATTGCAAGCAGGAAAAGCGATCCACCCACCGCCGTCAGAATGGCCGTACTTGTCGCTCCTGCATCAAGTGCGAACCAACGAACGAGCGCAATGGCGAGAAGGATGCCACCGACCGTAAGGCCAAAAGACCTGTCGGAAGGTCCCTCAACCTCCTGGTGATCCTCAAACGTATCATGAGCCACCTTGGCCATCTTTACCGCTCCCCCAGCGTCGCCCTTCCAGGCCTCGATCCGTGCCAGCTTCACCCCTGAACGCCGACACCGGTTCATCGCTATCAAAGTCTTCGATAGCAGCAACGCCAGTATTCACTCTTAAACAATGCGGCACAATAGCCTATTTGGAGAGCGATGGTCTAAGTCGGTGTAACTCAAAAGAATGCAAAGGTATCTTGCGCACCCTCGCCACCTGGACCACATCCCAAAACCAGGACGACCAAAAGGCAAACGCCCAATGACTTCCTCGAATCCACCGCATTTCCGAGATGTTTTGGGAAGGCGGCGCTGGAGCGGGTGAAGGGAATCGAACCCTCGTCGTCAGCTTGGGAAGCTGCTGCTCTACCATTGAGCTACACCCGCGCGGCGTGGGTCATTAGGCGCGCCTTCGCCCTTTCGTCAATTGGCATGCGATGCGTTGCGGCATGGGCGTTGCCCTCCCCGGTTGTATCCCGCCAGACGAAAGGCTCTCCTACCTTTCGTGTTGCGAGTAATCGCCATGCTCTCGACGACGAACTGGAGACGAATTCTGACGTCTCAATCGAAATTACCGTTTAATCTTGTAGTTTCATGATGCCAATTGATGCAACAATAGTGGGGGTTTTAATAATACCGAGCTTATCGTTGTGTACGGGAACTTTTCGGAACATTGCTTCTTGCCATCCCTTGGTTTGGTATGAGGAATTACAATAACAGCGCCAACGACCAAAACCATCACACCGCAGCGCAGGATCATACCCTGCCCAGTCGCCGGGATCGATTGCCCATGTTCATGCGGTTGAAATCGCAGCGACAGATGGCCTTTGCAGGGACTGGTGTGTTCGCCGCGATCGCCTTCATACTGGGCGCGCTGCTGGTTCAGGATCGTTCTTCCCCGGACGTGGTGAAGCTTGGCAAGGGCAAGGCCAGCGTAGAAACCGTGCCAGTCTCCCAATTGGAACCGGTGATCGACACGCCCTCGCCCCGCGAAAGTGCGATGGGCGATGGGAAGGCCAGTTATTATGGCAATGAACTGGCGGGCAACCGCACGGCGACCGGGGAGGTGTTCGATCCCAACAAGTTGACGGCCGCCCACCGTACGCTGCCGCTAGGTAGCGAGGTGCGCGTCACCAATCCTCGCAACGATGAAAGCGTCGTGGTGCGCATCAACGACCGCGGCCCCTATCATGGCAACCGTGTGATCGATCTCAGCCATGCCGCGGCCCAGGAAATCGGCCTGATCCGCTCCGGCACCGGGCGCGTAAATCTCGCGTTGCTCGTTACCTGAGTAAACCATCGCCCTGAATTCGTTCTGCGCGGTACAAGCGATCAGGTTCCGGATCTCCCGAAACCGACTAAGATCAAAAGGCCAATCTGTCTGGCGTATCACCCGGCGCGGCGCTAGTATCGACGATTATGAGAAACATTACGCTAGTACTTGCCACCATTGCGCTGACCGCATGCGCCACCGCTGTGCCCCCGCCATTCGACGAGAATGGCAATCCCAATGTGCGCGATCCTGCCGGAGAATGCGATGCCGAAGCGGTCCAGGATCATATCGGCCATCGCGCCAGTGCGGATGCTGGTGCTACACTTCTGGATCTTTCCGGCGCGCGTACCTTGCGCTGGCAGCCGCCGCGTAGTGCTGTCACCATGGATTACCGGCCGGATCGGCTTACTGTCACCTATGATGACGACATGATGATCGAGAGGATTACCTGTGGTTAACCCCGATCATGGCGGGCTAGCGCATCGCGCCATGATAGGAGAAAACCGCGTCACCGTATTCAAGGCCGATATCGTGATCGGTAGCCTGCGATGACTGCGCGGCTTCTTCTGACTATTTCTGCGATCTCCTTGCTTGCAAGCTGCGGTGATGATCTCGAAAGCCGCCAGACCGCTGTGCAGGATCGGACGCCCGAGCGGGACTTGTCGATACAGTCCCCGCCGCAAAGTGCACGTGATTCTGCGGTTTCGGCGACGGCGGCACCCGCTGAAGGATTTGCCGATGATACCCTAGCGAACGGCAAAGACGCCGGTATCGTAGAAGACGCCGCGCCCGACGAGCTGATCGACAATGCACAGGGTTTTTCGACCGATCCCGTTGACGATACGTCGGGTTTCGATCCGTCGCCCGACACCCCGCAGGGCTTTGCGCCAGAACCTATCGGAGTGGAAGCCTTCGAAGAGTAACCTTCGACGCGTGATACGCACTTTTTATTGCGCAAAGTTTCGTAAGTGACCGGTTGTGTCGCAATGCACCTTTTGACATTGCGACCGTGCACACGCCCTGAGAAACGCCATGCACACGACCCGTGCAGGAGACACGCATGACCGGCCAGTTCCAGCTTACCGAAGACCAGCGCGCCATTCAGGAGATGGCGCAGCGTTTC
>OJBY01000136.1_pt1 | contig 46493 bp, 41 predicted proteins | sample 1591731 | NCBI WGS metagenome assembly OJBY01 (sample SAMN05416837, study PRJEB24817) | seawater metagenome | isolation source: Sea water | place: Canada:Atlantic | collected 2013-07
CGAGATCATGCCTAGTCTCGTGGGCTCGGAGATGTGTATAAGAGACAGTCTCTATCGCCTCAGCCACGGTCTTCAGCGTCAGCGGGCGCAATTGTGATACGCCCTTGCGGAAAAAACCGTCCTGCTGTTTCACGATTTCCGCAGCGGTTTTCAGGATCGTCTTTTGCCGCTGGTCCATCGCCTTGATCAACCAATTGGCATCGGCAAGCTTCTCCGAAAGCCAACCGCGCGCCTTCTTGCCGGGGCAGCCATTGCGCAATTCGATGTAATAGCTGCGATTGACCACCAGCCGGGGCAGCGTCGCTTCGTTAAGCTGGATGTCCCAGCCATTATCCTTGCCCCGCGCAATCAATATATCGGGCACCACTGCCGCGCTGACACTGCCGCCAAACTGCAGGCCTGGCTTGGGATCATAGCTTCGCAATTCGGCCAGCATCTCGGCAAGGTCTTCATCATCGACGCCGCAGATGCGTTTGATATGAGCAAAGGCCCCCTTGGCCACGAGATCGAGATTGTCGATCATCACTTCCATGCACGGATCGTAGCGGTCCGCCTCTTTTGCTTGCAATGCGAGACATTCGGCCAATGTGCGCGCACCCACACCCGTCGGATCGAGCGACTGGACCACCTCCAGCCCCCGCTCCGCCTTTGTCAGCGGCACGCCCAGCGCCTGCGCCACTTCGGCCAGCGGAGTTGAAATATAGCCCGCTTCATCCAGCAGGCCCACGATATAGCGGGCAATGAATGCGGCTTGCCCATCGGGTGATGCGGGACTGACCTGCTGTTCCAGATGATCTGCAAGAGAAAGGTTTTGCGCGCCGCGATTTTCAAGATCGGGCCCGTCCTCGCCCCCGCCGCCGGACATTTGCGCCGACCAGTCACCCGTGTCGCGATCCTGATCGAGCGCGCTTTGATCTATGTCGAGCGCGCGATCACCTTCGGCTGACGTCGCATCGCGCAGCTGCGGTTCTTCGGCAGGCGGAGTTTGTGCATCAACGGCGCGTGCCTCGCCCGTTTCGAGCAGGGGATTGCTCTCCAGCGCTTCGGCAATGAATGTTTCAACTTCCAGGTTCGACAGCGCCAGCAGCTTGATCGCCTGCTGCAACTGCGGCGTCATAACCAGCGATTGCGATTGCCTGAGGTCTAGTCTTGGCCCCAGCGCCATGGCCTATCCACCTCCGCTCCGCATCACAGGGTGAATGATTCGCCAAGGTACAGGCGCCGCACGTTCTCGTCTGCCACCAGTTCTTCCGGGCTGCCTGCGAACAGAACCTGACCGCCGTAAATGATACAGGCCCGGTCCACGATATCGAGCGTTTCGCGGACATTATGATCGGTTATCAACACGCCGATGCCACGATTCTTCAAATCTATCACCAGATCACGGATATCGCTGATGGACAGCGGGTCAATCCCGGCAAAGGGTTCATCCAGCAGCATGATGGACGGGCTTGCCCCCAGTGCGCGGGCGATTTCGCAACGCCGTCGTTCACCGCCCGAAAGCGCCATGGCAGGGCTGGCGCGCAGCCGGGCAAGGCCGAATTCATCAAGCAGGCGTTCCAGCTCTCGCTCCCGCACATCTTTGTCAGGCTCCACCATTTCCAGCACGCAGCGGATGTTCTGTTCCACTGTCATGCCGCGAAAAATACTGGTTTCCTGCGGCAGATAGCCCAGCCCAAGGATAGCGCGGCGATACATGGGCAGACGCGTGACATCGACGCCATCCATCAGGATTCGTCCGCTATCGGGCTTCACCAGCCCCATGATCGAATAGAAGCACGTGGTCTTGCCCGCACCATTGGGACCAAGCAGACCCAGCACCTCGCCCTTGGCGACCGATAGCGAGATATCGGACAGGACGCTGCGCTTGTCATAGCTCTTGGCGATGGAAATGACTTCGAGCCCGCCGTCGGGCGGAAGATCGGGCGATGCATTCAATGGGGCTTGCGCCATGGTTTCTGCCAGGCCCTCTTCATCAGGAAAATCGTTGTCGCGCGCGCTCATCTGCCGCCCTGTAGCATGGTGTACGCTGCTTTGAAGACTATTTGGCAAGAAACGTGCATGTTGATTTTCATTCGCTCCGCAAACGGCCCGCCTCGACACAGCTAAGGTGGACATGCTTGTCAGCGGGACATCAAGGTGGGATAGTCACGAATCGGGATTGAAAAGGAGTAGCGCATGGCAAAGGCGTTGCCGCAAGGTTCGAAGACGCAAAGGCGCGCGGTTCCGCACACCGGGTCGACAATTGACTGGCATAGCAAGGTCAGCAATCACGTGGCCTTCGGCCTGCTGACCTATACCGGCCTGCACATCTTCGTGACGATATTGGCCCTAAAGGGCGGCACTGGATCGGTCATGCCCTATTTCGCGCTGATCGTGCTGGTTGCGGCCATTGTTCCGGCATGCCGCTGGTTCGAGATGCGCTGGGACAGGCTTTCCGATGCCGAGGGCGGTAGTTCGGACCTTGCGCCGAGATACCGCCGCGAAATGGCACTGTTATGGGTTATCGTGATCGGTCTGCCCATCGCGCTGACCATGACATTCAAAACCGTCGTGTCGATACTCTGACCGCGCCTCTTTTTCGTTTTTGTTGTGTTGTGCTGCTGGCATTTGGTGCCCAGCAGGCGCAGGCCGCATTCGTTCCTGAAGCACCGGAAACGCAGGCTGCCACGAATGCCCCTGCAGCCGGTTCCATCGAGGCTGAGCAGGATGTCGGGGAGGATGAGCGCATCGCCGCGCGCCTTACCGATATCTTCGCCAATGTGCCCAGCCTAGCTAATGTCACTGCCAGCGTATCAGGCGGCGTGGTGACGCTGGCGGGCACGGCGCCCGATGCCGGGGCAGAGGATCGGGCGGAAGCCATTGCGGGCGGCGTGGCAGGCGTCGTCACGGTCGAAAATGCGATAGAACGCGATGTGTCAGTCGATATTGGCGAAAACATCGGCGGCCTGAGCGAACGGGTGAAGCAATTGTGGCAGGCACTGCCGCTTGCGGGGCTGGCACTGCTGGCAGGGCTGCTCATCGCTAGCTTCGGCTATTTCATCGCCTCCTTCACGGCTTTGTGGAAACGCATTGCGCCCAATGTCTTTCTGGCGGAGCTGATTGTCGGGGCGATCCGGTTCGTCTTCTCAATCCTCGGTGTGGTGGTGGCGCTAGATATGCTGGGGGCCGGGGCGCTGATGGGTGCGGTGCTGGGCGGTGCGGGCGTGATTGGCCTAGCGCTGGGCTTCGCCATGCGTGATACGGTGGAGAATTACGTCGCTTCGCTGATGCTCAGCCTGCGCCAACCCTTCCGCGCCAATGACCATATTGTAATCGAAGCGCATGAAGGCCGCGTCATCCGTCTAACCAGCCGCGCCACCGTGCTGATGACGCTGGATGGCAATCATCTGCGCATTCCCAACTCGCTCGTCTTCAAGGCAGTGATCCTGAATTACACGCGCAATCCGCAGCGGCGCTTCGATTTTGAACTGGGCGTGGATGCGGATGATGATGCGGAGGCGGCGCGCCAGCTTGGCCGCGATGCCCTGCGCGCGCTGGATTTTGTGCTGTCCGATCCGCTGGCGGAAGTGCGCATAACGAAGGTTGGCGATTCCAATGTCGTCCTGCAATTCCTCGCCTGGGTGGACCAGCGCGAAGCCGATTGGCACAAGGCAAGAAGCCGCGCGATTGCCGCATGCAAGATCGCCCTGGAGGACGCGGGCTTCGCTCTGCCAGAGCCGATCTACCGCCTGCGTTTCGACCAGCGCACCGCCACATTGCCATTCCAGAATATTGGAGAGCGTGGCGAGGGAACAACGCCACAGCGCGCTCCGCCACCAACGCCTACAAGCCCGCCACCACCTTCAACCGTACCCGCAGAGGATGACATCACACCGGATGACGAAGTCGCACGGATGGTGGACAAGGAACGCCAGGCAGGCGGCGAACAGGATGACGACCTGCTCGATACCGCGCGCCCGGTGGAGTGACACCGCGCCGAAGGAGACTTTCTTGGCATGCATAGAATTTTAGCCCTGACAGCATCGCTTGCTATTCTGGTCCCTCTGCCAGTGAATGCCGAGACGATGGAGCAGGTCTATGGGGATTGGCTCACTGCATTCAATTCTGGCGAAGAAGCTGCATTGCAGGCGTTTTATGGCGAACGGATGGGCGACCCCGATGCAGCGTTCGCCATAGACACAGCGCTGGCAACTTGTGGCTTCGATCCCGTTCGCGTTGAAACGATGACCGAACGCACGATCACAGTCCTTCTCGCAGAGCGATGCTTCCCGGCGCTCCAGCGCTTGCATATCGAACTCGGCCCGGGCGGGGAGACCAAGCTCGGCGCGCTTGAATTGACGCCGCTGGCTCTCACTGTTGAGGGTGCGACCAAGGCCGTTGCACGCTTCACCGGCAGGCTTGCCGCCCGTGATGATTTTGCAGGTTCGCTCCTCATAACTCGGCACGGCCAATCAATATTGGCGCATAGCTGGGGGGCAGGCGTCGGCGAGGAAGGCAAGCCGATAACACTCGACACGCCGATGTATCTTGCATCAGCGGGCAAGATGTTCACAGCTGTTTCCATATTGCAGCTTGTCGATGCAGGACAGATCGTGCTGGATGCACCGCTTGGCACCTATCTTACAGATTATTCCAACAAGGAGATGGCCAAGGTCACTATCCGACAGCTGCTCCAGCACAGAGGCGGCACTGGCGACACGCACATTCTTGCACGAACCGACGATGTAAACCGCGCAGGAGTTCGCACAATCGACGATATCATCGCGCTGAATGATGACCGGGCACCAAGCTTTTCGCCTGGCAGCGAAGCTGAATATTCAAACTACGGTTTTATACTCTTGGGAGCGGTGATCGAACGGGTCAGTGGTCAAAGCTATTATGACTATGTTTCAGATCACATTTTTTCGCCAGGCGGGATGATTACGGCGAGCTATCCAGATCGCGATAACAGTCAAACTATCGCAACCGGATTGACGACTTTTTACGGTGAGGAAGACGATCCGGTTTCCAACATCGAGATACTGCCCTGGCGCGGCATGCCAGATGGTGGCGGCGTTGCTAGCGCCAATGATCTGCAAAGTTTCTTCAACGCCATGCAGAGGGGAACGTTACTCTCTCCGGCCATGTTCGATCTGGCGACAACGCCCGGGCAAACACCATGGTACGGCGCAGGCTTCGTGACGGGTTCAGCCCCTTATGTGAGTTGGGGCCACGGAGGCAATTCCTACGGAATGGACGTAGCCGCGCATTATTATCCTGCGGTGGACACGACCTTTATATGCCTCGCCACGCGGGACATGGCTTGTAATCGCCTTATCTGGTTTTGGGCTCCGAAAGTTCTCGGTTCTTCCGAGTAGCCGCAGCTGCTCAAAGGCGGACAGCGGCCTTTCGGACCCACATCAGCTGTGTAGATAGTCCGTAATCGGGCTTAAAGTAGGCCAGCCCTCGCGGCTCGCTACCCCTTCGCCCGTTCGATCGCTTCGATCAATACTTGCTTGGCTTCCGCGGCATCGCCCCAGGCGCCAATGCGTACCCATTTCTCCTTCTCCAGATCCTTGTAATGGGTGAAGAAGTGCTCGATCTGCGCAAAGATGATGCTGGGCAGATCCTTGGTTTCGCCCACGTCTGAATAGTAGGGAAAGGTCGTATCCACCGGCACGCATATCAGCTTCTCGTCGCCGCCATGCTCGTCTTCAAGGTTCAGCACGCCGATCGGGCGAGCGCGCACCACGCATCCTGGAATGAAAGGCGAGCGCGCAATAACCAGCGCGTCCAGCGGATCGCCATCGGGTGAAAGCGTATGCGGCACAAAGCCGTAATTGGCCGGATAGCGCATCGGCGTATGCAGAATACGATCGACAAACAACGCGCCCGACTGCTTGTCGAACTCGTATTTCACCGGTTCACCGCCCGTGGGCACTTCGATGATGACATTCAGGCTCTCGGGCGGATTCTCTCCGACCGGGATATGTTCGATACGCATGGATGCTTATGTCCCTATATGGAATCTGCGGCATCCCCTCCCAAAACTTGGAGCCGCCTAGCCTAGACTAACGAGCATTGCCAGCCCCGCATGCGAGCCTTAGATGCCCGTCATGGCAAAAGGCAATACACCCAAGGCAATTCGCGGCACGCAGGACATTTTCGGCCCTGATGCGGAGGCATTCGCCTTTGTCGCCGAAACGTTTGAACGTGTGCGCAAGCTATATCGCTTTCGCCGCGTAGAAATGCCGGTCTTTGAAAAGACCGAGGTATTCGCGCGGTCAATCGGCGAGACGACCGATATCGTGTCGAAGGAAATGTATTCATTTGAAGATCGCGGTGGGGATTCGCTTACCCTACGGCCCGAATTCACCGCGGGTATCGCGCGCGCCTATCTGACCAATGGCTGGCAGCAACACGCGCCTTTGAAGGTCGCAACGCACGGCCCCCTGTTTCGTTACGAGCGTCCGCAAAAGGGCCGCTATCGCCAGTTCCACCAGATCGATGCCGAAATCATCGGCGCGGCCGAACCGCAGGCGGACGTGGAATTGCTGGCGATGGCCGATCAATTGCTCAAGGAACTGGGCATTGAAGGCGTGACGCTGCACCTCAATACGCTTGGCGATGGCGACAGCCGCGAAGCATGGCGCGCGGCGCTGGTCGAGTATTTCGGCGCAGTGAAGGATGAGCTTTCCGAAGATTCGCAGGAACGGCTGGAGAAGAACCCTCTGCGTATTTTGGATTCCAAAGACCCGCGCGACCGCAAATTCGTGGCCGATGCGCCGAAGATCGACGCATTTCTGTCAAGCGATGCGCGCGCCTTTTTCGATGCTGTGACCAGCGGACTGGATGCAGCGGGCGTGAAATGGACCCGCGCCGAAAGCCTGGTGCGCGGGCTCGATTATTATCGCCACACCGCGTTTGAATTCGTGCCTGACGAAGGCTCGGCCGCGGCGGACGCGCTCGGCAGCCAGAGCACTATCCTTGGCGGTGGACGCTATGACGGACTGATGGAATCGCTCGGCGGCGCACCGACGCCAGCGGTTGGCTGGGCTGCTGGGATAGAGCGGCTGGCGATGCTGGTGGGCGAGAAGGGCGAAGCGCCTGCCGATGTCATTGTCGTGGTCGAGGACGATGCAGCAATGGCCAGTGCAATTCAGGCCCTGCGCGAATTGCGCAATGTCGGATGGTCGGCTGAATTGCTCGCCAGTGGCAGTCCAAGGAAGCGTTTTGACAAAGCAGTGAAAGCTAATCCGATGGCCATCGTGGCCTATTCGATGCGCGACGCCGAAGTTACGTCACGGATCAAGGCCGAAATGCCGATGCAAGCGGAGGTCGAGAAAGTCCTTCCGTGACCATCCCCGCTGAACGCCTGCGACAAATCGCCAACCGTTTTGCCGAGCTGGAGGCGCGCATGGCGTCCGGCCAGCTTGAAGGCGATGCTTTCGTCCAGGCCTCCCGCGATTATGCCGAGCTGGAGCCGGTCGCGCGATCGGCGGCAGAGGTGCAGGCGATGCGCGAGGAAATCGCGGGGCTGGAAGACATGCTCGCCGATCCCGAAATGAAGGCGATGGCGGAAGATGAGCTGGCGCAGCTGCGCAAGGATTTGCCGCAGGCGGAACGCGCGCTGGCACTCGCCATGCTGCCCAAGGACAGCGCCGATGCGCGCCCCGCCATGCTGGAAATCCGCGCAGGCACAGGCGGCGATGAAGCGGCGCTGTTCGCAGGCGATCTGTTCCGCATGTATGAAAAATTCGCCGCCGAGCAGGGCTGGTCAGTCGAACCCGTCAGCATGGCAGCGGCAGATGTTGGCGGCTTCAAGGAAATCGTCGCCAACATCAAGGGCAATGGCGTCTTCGCCAAGCTGAAGTTTGAAAGCGGCGTCCACCGTGTGCAGCGCGTCCCCGTCACCGAAAGCGGCGGGCGCATCCACACCAGTGCTGCGACCGTGGCAGTGCTGCCCGAACCCGACGCGGTCGATGTCCATCTGGAGGACAAGGATCTCAAGATCGACACCTATCGCGCCAGCGGTGCGGGCGGCCAGCATGTGAATACGACGGACAGCGCCATTCGCATCACGCACGAGCCGAGCGGTATCGTCGTCACCTGTCAGGATGGCCGTAGCCAGCACAAGAACAAGGAAAAGGCGATGCAGGTCTTGCGCGCGCGCCTGTATGAACAGCAGAGAGAATCGGTGCAGGGCGCAGAGGCTGAAGCGCGCAAGGCAATGGTTGGCAGCGGCGACCGATCCGAACGCATACGCACTTATAATTTCCCGCAAGGCCGCGTGACCGATCATCGCATCGGGCTGACTTTGCACAAGCTGGAAGACGTGCTTGCCGGGCCGGGGTTGGGTGAACTCACCGCCGCACTGATCGCCGAGGACGAAGCCAAGCGGCTTGCCGCGATGAGCGAATGACGGTTGCGCAAGCTGTGAGGGAGGCGGCCGCGCTTCTGGCCGACAATAGCGATACCGCGCGGCTCGATGCCGAATTGCTGATGGCGCACGCGCTGGGTGTTTCGCGGTCGGACCTGCTCTTGCGTCACATGCACGATTCGCCGCCGCAACAATTCACCGCATTGATCACGCGCCGCGCCGCGCATGAACCGATTGCCCAGATCACCGGCTGTCAGGAATTTTTCGGACGCACTTTCATCGTTACGCCCGATGTCCTCATTCCGCGTGCTGATAGTGAAAGCGTGGTGCAGGTGGCGCTTGATACCGCGCCCAGGGCGCGCCGGATATTGGATTGCGGCACCGGATCGGGCGCGCTTCTGCTCACCCTATTGGCGGAGCGGCCCGATGCCCGCGGCATAGGGATAGATAGCTCGCCTGCCGCACTGGAGGTTGCGAGGGCGAATGCAGAAGCTCTGGGCCTTTCGGTACGGGCGCAAGTGTTGTCGGCAGACTGGACCGAAGGCGGCTGGGCAGAGCCGCTGGGCCAATTCGATCTCGTCATCGCCAATCCGCCCTATGTAGAAGATTCCGCTAATCTTAGCCTCGATGTGCGCGAATACGAGCCCGCCCAGGCGCTGTTTTCCGGGCCGGAAGGGCTGGATGATTACCGAATACTTGTCCCGCAATTACCGCTTTTGTTGACAGATTCGGGTGCCGTGGTGCTCGAAATAGGGGCAACACAGGCCGCGCAAGTATCGAAAATAGCGGCGAATCACGGCTTTGTTGCAACTGCGCATAAGGATCTGGCCGGACGCGACCGTGCGCTGGTTCTGCGATTAACACTTGGCAAAGGCGAATCGAGTAGCTAACTCCAACATCAGGTTCCGGTTGCAGTGAATTGCCCGGGTCCCAAACTCCTACATTTGCCTGGCAGGGGGCGGCTAAACGCTCCCCTTCGCGCAGATGATGGCAGACCAGCATCATGTGATGGATGCACGAGACACAAGGTCATCAGATCGCAAGCGGCATTTGCCGTCGATCCATGCAAGGAAGCGAAATTCCTTTGAATAACAATCGAAATAACAATCGTCGCCGAGGCCGGGGAAGTAACCGTGGCGGCAATCAGAACCAGAGCAACCGGATTGACAGCCGGTCGCGTGGCAACGCCCCACAAATGCTGGACAAGTACAAGAAGCTTGCCCACGAAGCGCAGCTGAATGACGATCGCGTGCAGACGGAATATTACCTGCAATTCGCCGATCATTATTTCCGCGTGATTGCAGACAGCAAGGCGCAGAAGGAAGAACAGCGGCCCAAGCGCGATGATCGCGATCAGGACGCGTCTTCTGATAATGAGGATGACGCCAACCGGTCGGACAGCAACCGGTCGGATAATTCCGGGCGTGACGATGATCGCGATGAGGATCGCGACCGTCCCAAGCGCAATACACGCAGCCGCGCTCCGCGGAATGAGCCGGAAGAGGGCGTGGAAGGGGACGGCGGCGATCAATCGGATGAGGATAACCCCTTCACCCGCGAGAAGCCCAAGGCAAAAGCCCCGCGCAAGCCGCGTGTGACGAAGCCGCGTGTGACGAAGCCGCGCCGCAAGGCCGATGAAACCGAATCTGCCGTGGAAGACGATGGCAGTCTCGACCCCGCCATGCTGCCTCCTGCCATAGCGCGCGCTGACAGCGCTGATGACGAAGACAGCGATGACAGCAGCGAAAAAGCTGCCAAGCCGCGCAAGCCGCTCCGTGCACGTCGCCGTCCACGAGACGATGATGGTGACGAGACGCTTGAAGCCGTCGGCTGATCAAACTCAAGACAAGACAGCGGTAATTCGGGCAGTTTGCAGATGATCGCACAAGCGCGCCCGCTGCCTCTCATTGATACAAGCCCGTCGCGGACATGGCTATGGGCGCTCGCGCTCGGCCTGATTTCCGCGACGGGATTTCAACCTTACGGGCTGTGGCCGCTCGCGCTTCTGGCAGCGGGATTATTCACCAATCTGGCCGCACGCACGTCAAGCTGGAAGCAGGCTGCTTGGCTTGGCTGGCTGTTTGGTGTCGCGCATTTCACGCTCGGCAACAGCTGGATCGCTACGGCGTTTACGTTTCAGGCGGAAATGCCCGCGTTTCTTGGCTGGGCTGCGGTGCCGCTGCTGGCGTTATATCTCGCGGTCTATCCTGCACTTGCTGCCCCTGTCGCGCGCACCATAGTGCGCAGCGGGCCGGGCTTGGCTTTCGCCCTGGTACATGCGGGGGCGTGGATCGTGACCGAATGGCTGCGCAGCTGGGTCTTTAGTGGCTATGTGTGGAATCCTTTTGGCATGGTGCTGCTCGGCCCGTTCGACCGGGCGGGATTGGCGGCCATTGTGCCGCTGATGGGTACCTATGCACTGTCGGGCATCGCCATGCTTCTCGGCGCAGCGCTGGTTCTGCTATTGGTGGAGCGGCGCTGGCGCGTGCTCGCACTTGTGGCCGTGCTTATCGTTGCGGGAATGTATTGGCCTGCCCCGCCGCCGCGCGAAGGCAGTTTGCTCGTCACCATCGTCCAGCCTGATATCCGGCAGGAACAGGTAAATGATCCCTCTGCATTCGAACCCAATTATCGCAAGCTGGCCAGCCTTTCTCCGCGCATCGAACCGGGCGAGACGATACCGCGCATTGTGCTGTGGCCTGAAAGCGGAATGGCCGATTATCTGCGCGAGGGGTATCCGCAGCGTTTTTACGATCGCACCACCGCGCTCGGCAGCCCGCAATTCGCGCGGCGCAGGCTGGGTGCGACAGTGGGTGAACGCAGCGTCCTTTTGACAGGCGCTGTCGATCTGGAAATCGGCACGGACGAAAACGGGCTTGTCGGCGCAATCGGCGCGCGCAATGCCGTGACGGCGGTGGCGCCGGACGGTGAATTGCTGGGCGGTTATTCCAAGGCGCATCTGGTGCCCTATGGCGAATATCTGCCGATGCGCGAACTGCTCGAACCGCTCGGCCTGTCGCGCCTCGTGGCAGGCAGTATCGACTTCTGGCCCGGCCCCGGTCCGCAAACGCTCGACCTTGGCGCATATGGCAAGGTCAGCCCGCAGGTGTGTTACGAAATCATCTTCAGCGGGCAGGTTGTCGATCGCGCCAATCGTCCTGATTACATCTTCAATCCTTCGAACGAGGCATGGTTCGGCATGGGTGCGCAGCCGCAGTTTCTGGCCCAGTCGCGGATGCGGGCAATCGAAGAAGGGCTTCCGGTGCTGCGCGCCACGACCACTGGCATCAGCGCGGTGATCGACCCGCGCGGTGTTGTTCGCCAGCATCTGGGTGAACATGTTGCAGGGCGCATCGATGCGCTGGTTCCGCCCGCTACTGCGCCGACCCCATTTGCCCGTTTAGGCAATGGCTTGCCGCTTATCTGGGCTTTTTTGCTGCTGGCCTTCGGCGTCATTGCCATGCGTCGTGCAGACCGTTAGAGCCGCGCTCCACGCGTACATTTACTAAAGAGAAGGCAATCTCCAACATGCGCCAATCCTACCTGTTCACGTCCGAAAGCGTCTCTGAAGGCCATCCGGACAAGGTATCCGACCAAATTTCCGATGCCATCGTCGACATGATGCTGGCGAAAGATCCCGAAGCGCGCGTGGCTTGCGAAACGTTGACCGCGACGCAGCGGATCGTGTTGGCCGGCGAAGTGCGCTGCAAGGGCGTGTTCGAAAATGGCGAATGGGCAGAGGGCGCCTTGGAAGAGATCGAGGACATTGCCCGCCAGACCGTGCGTGACATCGGGTACGAACAGGACGGTTTCCATTGGGAAACGCTGACTTTTGAAAACTATCTGCACGGCCAGAGCGCGCATATCGCGCAGGGCGTGGATGCCAGCGGAAACAAGGATGAAGGCGCGGGCGATCAGGGCATCATGTTTGGCTTTGCCTGCAATGAAACGCCCGATCTCATGCCCGCGACGCTGGATTACAGCCACAAGATCCTCCACCGCATGGCGGTTGACCGCAAGACCGGTGCCGCGCCTTTCCTCCAGCCCGACAGCAAGAGCCAGATCACGTTGCGCTACGTCGATGGCAAGCCGGTAGAATGCACCGCTGTCGTCGTCTCCACCCAGCATATCGAAGGCTATGACGAGGGCGAGAAAGAGGCCGAATTGCACGCTTATGTGAAGGGCGTTGTCGGCGATATCCTGCCCGATGGCCTCATCACCGATGCAACCGCATGGCACATCAATCCCACAGGCACATTCGTTATCGGTGGCCCCGATGGCGATGCCGGGCTGACGGGCCGCAAGATCATTGTCGATACCTATGGCGGCGCGGCTCCGCATGGCGGCGGCGCGTTCAGCGGCAAGGACCCGACCAAGGTCGACCGTTCGGCCGCTTATATCACCCGCTATCTGGCGAAGAACATCGTGGCCGCCGGTTTTGCCACGCGTTGCACCATCCAGCTGGCCTATGCCATCGGCGTGTCCAAACCGCTGTCGCTCTATGTCGATACGCATGGCACTGGCACGGTGGACGATGCCGATATGGAAAATGCAATCAAGGGGATCGAGAAGCTGGGCGGATTGACCCCGCGCGGCATTCGCACCCATCTCGGCCTCAACAAGCCGATCTACGGCCAGACCGCGGCCTATGGTCATTTCGGCCGCACGGCTGAAGGCGAGCTTTTCCCGTGGGAACGCACCAATCTGGTCGAGGACCTGAAGGCCGCGCTGGCCTGATCCGAAAAGGAGGGACGGCTGGTGAGCGCAGGCAATACCGCACTCACCGCCGCGCCCGGTTCTGCATCCGACCCTGGTGAAAGGATTGGCGCGCTGGATGGCCTGCGCGGACTGGCGGTAATCGGCATTGTGCCGATGAATGTGATCGCCTTTGCGATGCCGCCCGCCGCCTATCTCAACCCGCGCGCCTTTGGCGGCGATGGCCCGCTTGAAACCGCGCTTTGGGCGATCAGCTTCCTTGTCATAGAAGACAAGTTCCGCGGGCTCTTCGCGATGATGTTCGGCGCGGGGGTCGCCATTCTTTTGGGCAAGGCCGCCGATCACCGCTTGCGCGATCATTATGCCCGCATGGCGGCGCTGCTTGGCATTGCACTGGCCCATGCGGTGGTGCTGGCGAATAATGATGTCCTCAGAACCTATGCAACAGCGGGCTTGTTCCTACCAATTGTGATGGGCTGGAAAGTGCGCTGGCTAGTGTGGGCCTCTGCCGCAATCATGGCGGGGCAATTGCTGGTTTCGGGCTGGTTTGCATGGGAATGGATCATCTACTGGTTCGACAGGGCGAGCGGCGCACTGGTCGATCCTGCCGCGCATGACATTGCAGAGAAGTTGTATGGTCATGACCGCGATGCGATTGCCGCCGCGATAGAGCGCAATGGTGTGGGGTTGGGTGAGCGGATCGTGCAGCGGCTGGACGAGTTGCCACAGCAGGCGCGTTTCGTCGCCGCATCCCTTCCATCATCGCTTGCTGCCATGGTGCTGGGCGTGGCCCTGTGGCGCAGCGGCTTGCTTGCCGGACGGTGGGAGGCAGCGCGGGCGTTCAGGCTCGCGCGGCTTTGCGCCGGATGTGCGCTGCCTGTCCTCGCCAGCCTCGCCGTCTGGGCGATTGCCAGCGGTTTCGATCCCATTGTCACCACTGCCAATGCATTTGTGTGGAGCGCCCCGTTTGATCTTGTATTAAGCGTCGGCATAGCGGCGCTCGCAATGGCACTTTTGGGCAACGCCTTGCAGGATCGCCCGTTAACGGCCCGGCTTGCGGCAACAGGGCGCATGGCGTTGACCAATTATCTCGCCACCAGCCTGCTTTTTTCTGCGCTATTCGCAGGCTGGGGACTGGACTGGTTTGCCGCAGTGTCCCGTGGGGAGGCACTGGTTCTATGCCTTGTGCCAGTATCGCTCATGCTGGTCTGGTCGCCGCTTTGGCTAGCGCGGTTTCGACAGGGGCCGGCTGAATGGCTTTGGCGGAGCAGTGCCAGCGGACGACTGCTCCCGTTCAAGCGCCGCCAGCGCCTGTAGCTTCGTTTTCGGCGCGCAATCGGTGAACGGCGAGGAAAACGTGCGGTCATGGCCAGATTCACCAAAGGGTGACACAGGTGACAGGGTGTAACCCTGCGGAGCACGCGATAAAGCGTTAATATTATGCGATAAACAATGCCACAGATGAGGGTGACACTTGTCTGGATGAAAATTACCGAAAAGAGGAGGGGTGGTGGGCCTGGCATGGTGCGACAAACACACAGGCTGGCTTGTGTAGGAAAGGTGGCCACACACAAACAGGGCAGCCTGTCATGAGATAGGCAAATAGCTGACTTCGATCGTTGGCCTTCTTCTTCTATTAAATCAGATCATGGATTGGATTAAGTGCCGCCGGCAATTGCGCCTAAGGCTGAGACATGGCCCGCCATGCGCGTGCCGCGCCAATCGCATAGGCCACCCCATAAGCGAGCACGATGAGAGAGGACCAAACGCCAAAGGTGTTCACCTTCTCCGGAGAGATGATGAGAAGCGGAAAAAGAAGTAGGCCGCGCACCAGGTAAATAAGCGAGATCAGGAATAGCGCGGTGCGAAGCAACGGCAGACGACCGATCCTGCCTGCACCCGAAAAAGCGTAAAGCGCCCAGACTGCGAGGATTGTTGCAATGCCGAATGTTACGATATGCGGCCAAAACTCGCCACGGGCGGCGGCATTAGCGATTGCTTGGCCTGCGCCGAAGAAACGATACCATTCCTCCCCACCGATGATGCAACCAATATGAAGCGCCGATGCAGCTACCGTCAGCCAACCTGCCAGCAGCAACCAGCGCGTGCCAGGATTGGTCGGGACAGGCCCCATGCCCCTAGTCTGTCTCGTAATGCGCTGTCGTCTTCTCGGCGATCTCATCCCCGGTGACGCCAGGTGCCATCTCGATAAGCTTGAACGGGCCATTGTGGTCAGCACGCCGGAACACGGCGAGATCGGTGACGATCATGTCGACCACATTGGTGCCGGTCAGCGGCAAGGTGCAGGCCGGGATGAACTTGGGATCACCATGCTTGGAGGTGTGCTCCATCACCACGATGATCTTCTTTACGCCCGCGACAAGATCCATCGCGCCGCCCATGCCCTTGATCATCTTGCCCGGGATCATCCAATTGGCGATGTCACCACCTTCGGATACTTCCATCGCGCCCAGCACCGTCAAGTCGATATGACCGCCACGGATCATGGAAAAGCTGGTAGCGCTGTCGAAATAGGCGCTGTGCGGCAGTTCGCTGATGGTCTGCTTGCCAGCGTTGATCAAATCCGCATCGACTTCGTCTTCATAGGGGAAGGGGCCGATGCCCAGCATCCCGTTCTCGCTTTGCAAAGTGACCTGCATGTCCTTGGGAATGTGATTGGCCACCAGCGTCGGGATGCCGATGCCGAGATTTACGTAAAAGCCGTCCTCCAGCTCCTGCGCTGCGCGGGCTGCCATTTGATTACGGGTCCAGCCCTTGGTGTCGCTAGCTTCCTGAGCGCTCATTATGCTGCCTCCCTTTCACGCGTCGTGGTGAATTCGATTTTCTTGTCATAGGGCGCGCCTATCACCATGCGCTGGACGAAGACGCCGGGCAGGTGAATGCCATCGGGGTCAAGTTCGCCAGCCTTCACCACTTCTTCCACCTCGACCACACAGAATCTGCCGCAGGTGGCAGCGGGCTGATTGAAATTGCGTGCGGTCTTGCGGAAGACGAGATTGCCCGTTTCATCTGCTTTCCATGCCTTGATGATAGAGAGATCGGCAAAGATGCCGCGTTCGAGAATGTAGTCCTCTTCTTCACCATCGCGATTGCGGAAGCTCTTGATTTCCTTGCCCTCTGCCACCTGTGTGCCAACGCCGGTCTTGGTGTAGAAGCCCGGAATACCGGCGCCGCCGGCGCGCATGCGTTCGGCAAGGGTGCCTTGCGGGCAGAACTCCACCTCCAGCTCTCCGCTGAGATATTGCCGCTCAAACTCCTTATTTTCACCAACATAGCTGGAGATCATCTTCTTGACCTGCCTGGTGCGCAGGAGCTTGCCGATGCCTTCATTGTCGATCCCGGCATTGTTGCTGGCAAAGGTCAGGTCCTTCACCCCGCTTGCCTCGATCGCCTCCAGCAATCTTTCGGGAATGCCGCACAGGCCAAAGCCGCCTGCGGCAATAGTGAGGCCGTCCTTCAAAAGACCGTCAAGGGCGGATGTTGCATCGGGAAAAAGCTTTTGCATGGGAGAATTCCTGTTGCGTTGAGCCGAAATATAGGGGCTCGATAGAACGTGAAGCGTCACCTGTCACCCCAATGCAAACTTTGCTGCACTGCGTAATAAACTCTGTAAATTGTATAGAAAATGCCCGTTCGGGTTTGATCGCACCCGGCGATATCACCTTGTTCCTATGCGTAAACTCCATGAGTTGCGTTTTGTGCAACTTGGCTTGTCCTTTTCGCACTTGCGAAAAAACGCGGCCGCCAGCATATGTCTCCCTGCCTTTCAGGCATCCTCTCCCAAAACTTCCAAGGCCCGGTCGGTTTCGATCGGGCCTTTTTTTGTCTGCGCCCCGCAGCGCCAGAGAATTGGCTATTCTGGCACAATCATCGTGCTGGCAGGTTTGTATTATGCGGCGGGGCTTCCTAGGTTTTGCTGCGTTACTGCGTGAACGCAATGCAAGAGGAATGGGCGGCACATGGCTGAAGATGATGCAGGCAAGATCGAGGCAGGAACGGTAAGGTTACAGGTCGCGGCAGCGCGGCAGGAGGAATCGGGTCGCGGTATCGTGCGAATGCCGCGCAGCGCGTTTCAGGCACTGGGCGTTACTGAAGGCGATGCTGTCGAAATCGAAGGCAAACGCGTCACCGTGGCGCAGGCTGCCACCGCTTATGATGAAGACGAAGCGCTAGACGTGATCCGGCTGGATGGCTTGCAGCGCGGCAATGCCGAAACATCTTCGGGCGAACATGTCATGGTGCGCCGTGCCGAAAGCAAATCGGCTACCCGTGTCGTATTCGCTCCGGCCCGCCGCGAAATGCGCTTGCAAGGCCCGACAGAAGCGTTGAAGCGCGTATTTTTCGGCAAGCCGCTGATGACGGGCGATCTTGTGGCGACACATGGCCAGCAGCCAGTCCAGAACGTGCCGCCCGAAGTGCGCCGCATGTTCAACGCGCCCGCCTATGCGCTGACCCAGATCCGCCTGCAGGTCGTTTCGACAAGCCCCAAGGGCATCGTCCAGATTGATGAAAATACCGAGATAGAATTGCGCGCCGAATTCGAGGAACCGCGCGATGCCCGCGGCCTGATCAATTATGATGATGTCGGCGGCATGGAAGATACGATCAAGGCGCTGCGCGAAATGGTCGAGCTGCCGCTGCGCTACCCCGAACTTTTCACGCGCCTCGGTGTCGATCCGCCCAAGGGCGTATTGCTGCATGGCCCTCCCGGCACGGGCAAGACGCGTCTGGCTCAGGCTGTGGCGAATGAATCGGATGCGGAATTCTTCAGCATTGCCGGGCCGGAAATCATGGGCTCTGCCTACGGCGAAAGCGAAAAGCGGCTGCGTGAAGTTTTCGAAGAGGCCGAACGCAGTCAGCCTGCCATCATCTTTATCGACGAAATTGATTCGATCACCCCCAAGCGTGAGCAGACGCAGGGCGAGGCGGAAAAGCGGTTGGTCGCGCAATTGCTCACCTTGATGGACGGCCTGCAGGCGCGGGCCAATCTGGTGGTTATCGCGGCGACCAATCGCCCCGATGCCATTGATGAGGCATTGCGCCGTCCCGGCCGGTTTGATCGCGAAATTGTGATTGGCGTTCCCGATGAAAGCGGGCGCCGTGAAATCCTGGCCATACACACACGCGGCATGCCCATGGGTGATGGGGTGGATTTGATGGAACTTTCCCGTTCCACCCACGGTTTCGTGGGCGCAGACCTTGCCGCATTGGCGCGAGAAGCTGCGATTGAGGCTGTGCGCCGCATCATGCCGAAAATTGATCTTGATGCACAGGAAATCCCGGCCGAAGTGCTGGACGAGCTGTGCGTTGAAAAGGGAGATTTCCGCGAGGCACTCAAACGCGTTCAGCCATCGGCCATGCGCGAAGTGATGGTGCAGGCCCCGACCGTGGGCTGGAGTGATCTGGGCGGGCTTGATGAAGCGATCAACAAGCTCAAGGAAGGCGTCGAACTGCCGCTGAAGAATCCGCAGGCTTTTGACCGGCTCGGTATCCGTCCGGCCAAGGGCTTTCTCCTTTATGGACCGCCGGGGACGGGCAAGACCTTGCTGGCCAAGGCGGTGGCGAAGGAAGCGGAGGCCAATTTCATTTCGATGAAAAGCTCCGACCTGCTGAGCAAATGGTTTGGCGAAAGCGAACAGCAGATCGCCCGCATGTTTGCCCGTGCGCGCGCCGTCGCGCCATGCGTGATCTTCATCGACGAGATTGATTCGCTGGTTCCCGCTCGCGGGTCCGGTGCGGGCGAACCGCAGGTTACCGCGCGCGTGGTCAATACGATCCTTGCCGAAATGGACGGGATGGAGGACCTCTCATCCATCGTCGTAATCGGTGCAACAAACCGTCCGACACTGGTCGATCCGGCGTTGTTGCGTCCTGGCCGTTTTGATGAACTCGTCTATGTCGGCGCGCCCGATGCAAAAGGGCGTGAGCATATCCTCAAGATCCATACCGCCAATATGCCACTGGCGGGCGATGTCGATCTGTCGACCATTGCGGAGAAGGCTGAACGCTTCACCGGTGCCGATCTGGAAGACGTTGTTCGGCGCGCGGGACTCAACGCGATCCGCCGCTCCGATGGTGCGCCCGATGTCGTCACAGCCGCAGACTTTGCGGAGGCGCTGGACGATAGCAGGGCCACGGTGACTGCGAAGATGGAAAGCGAATACAGCAAGATGAAGGGTGAGCTGAAACGCCGCGCAGCCGAAGTGCGCCCGATTGGCTTCTTGACCGAAGGCATGGTGGAATCCACCCGCGATCAGAAACATTGATGATATTCAGGGATGAAGGCGCGGTGGCGCTTTCATCCCGATACAGCCCTTTCGGGTCGAAACCTATGTCTCTGCGCGTTCGTTAGCAGCTTCGACTTCGAGGCGGCGGCGAATCAGCGCGTCGGGCATGTTTTCGCGCAGCCATGCCAATATGTGTTCGCGCAATTGGCAGCGCAGGTTCCACAGATCGCCGATTGTGTGGGCGCTGACCGTAAGGCGCAGCTCCACGCTTTCTGGGTGGGCATCGGTCACCTGCGCCGTTGCTGTCCGTTTGTCCCATAGCGGGTTTGCAGCAGCCCAGCGTTCAAATTCGGCACGGATGGGGGCGATATCGGTGATCGGGTCAAGATGCAGGAAGATCGGACCGGTCAGCTTTTCGCTCGTACGTGACCAGTTTTCAAAGGTCTGTTCAAGGAATCGACTGGTCGGCACGATGACCAGCCGTTCATCCCAGATGCGGACCAGTACATAGCTCATGCGGATTTCCTCGACGCGGCCGGTATGCCCGTCAATCACCACCATGTCGCCGATGCGGATCGGTTCGGTTAGCGCCATCTGCAAACCGGATATCAGAGATTTCAATGCAGGCTGCGCTGCTGCGCCCACGGCCAGTGCCAGTAGGCCCGCCGATGCCATCATCGTCACCCCGATTTCACGCACGCCGGGGATTCCGATCAGGATGAGCGCGATGGTGATGATAACGATGACAAAAGACGCGGTACGGCTGAAAATGGCGATCCGGGTCTTGCGGCTGCGGGCGGCAATGTGATCGACCGTTTCCTCTGTCCGCAATTCCAGCGCCGCTGCAAAGCCGCGCACTGCCGACAGGGCGAGCCAGCCGATGATACCCGGCACGACAAAGCGCGCTGCAGCATCCCAAACCGCTGCCACCAGCGAATTGCTGTGCGCCACGATGCCCACCGCAATCGCCACGGCAAGCCAGCGCAAGGGCAGCTTGATGCGCAACAGAAGTTCGTCATCCGCCGTGGTTTCGGAAATGCGGACGAACCGCCGCAGCAGGCGAAAGGCGATCCAGTGAATTACCAGCGCAATCGCGATGGTGATTGCCAGTGCCACAGCCGCGACGGCTAGTTCGTCCCAGGCGATTTCGAGATTGCGAGGATCATACTGGTCAAGCATGCGGGCCCTCTAGGAGGATAGAGGAATGGAAACAACCGGCCTCAATGCGCATCATCCCAGCTTGCGCCGGTGCCGATCTCTATTCCCAGCGGCACGTCAAGCGTCACCGAAGGCAGCGCCGCATCGGCCATGACGCGTTCAATCACGGGAGATGCGGCGGCAATGTCAGTCTGGGGCAGTTCGAAGACGAGTTCATCATGCACCTGTAGCAGCATCCCCACATTGCCGAGGCCAGCCTCTTGCAGCGCAGGCAGCATGCGGACCATGGCGCGCTTGATAATATCGGCGCTAGTACCCTGAATAGGCGCGTTGATCGCGGCCCTTTCGCTGCCCTGCCGTTCCGCCTGGTTCTTGGAATTGATCCGCGGAAACCACGTCTTGCGGCCAAACAGCGTTTCGGAATAACCGCGTTCCCGCACCGTTTCCAACGTGCGGACAATGTATTTCTGGATGCCGGGGAAGCGCTGGAAATAGGTGTCGATCATCGCCTGCGCCTCGTCCGCTTCTACGCCCAGACGGCCTGCCAGCCCCCAGCGGCTGATGCCGTAGAGAATGGCAAAATTGATGGTTTTGGCCTGTGCACGCGTATCACGGGTGACTTCGCCATACATTTCGCGTGCGGTACGGGCGTGAATATCCTCTCCGGCAGCGAAAGCCTCTTTCAGCGTATCGACATCTGCCATGTGCGCGGCGAGGCGCAGTTCGATCTGCGAATAGTCGGCTGCCAGCAGCACATTGCCATCTTCGGGCACGAATGCCTTGCGGATCTGCCGCCCGATTTCGGTGCGGATGGGAATGTTTTGCAAATTGGGATCGGTGGAGGAAAGCCGCCCGGTCTGCGCACCCACGAGGCTGTAGGACGTGTGGACGCGGCCCGTGCGCGTGTTGATCGCTTCCTGAAGTGCATCCGTATAGGTGCTTTTGAGCTTGGACAGCTGGCGATATTCCAGCACCTTGTTGGCAATAGGCGCACCATCATTGGCAAGGCGTTCCAGCACGCTCTGGTCAGTTGAATACTGGCCGCTCTTGCCTTTCTTGCCGCCCTTGTAGCCAAGCGTATCGAACAGCACTTCGCCAAGCTGTTTGGGGCTGCCGATGGTAAAGGATGTGCCGGCATCGGCGTGAATTTCACCTTCGAGCCGGGCGATTTCCTTGGCAAAGGTTTCGGATAGCCGTGCCAGTTCCGCGCGATCGACCTTGATGCCTTCGCGCTCCATATGCGCGACCACGGGAATGAGCGGGCGGTCGACTCGCTGATAGATGCGCACGCCCCCTTCTCCAGGCATTCGATAGGCGAGATGCGCGTGCAGTCGCCATGTCACGTCGGCGTCTTCAGCGGCGTAGGGCGTTGCCTTGTCGAGCGGCACCTCGCCAAAGGGAATGGCCTTTTTGCCGGTCCCGCAGACATCCTTGAACTTGAGCGTGGTGTGACCAAGGTGGCGTTCGGAAAGCTCGTCCATGCCGTGTCCGCCGCCGATCCCGTCCATACTGCGGCCAGCGTCGAGATCGAAGCTCATGATCATCGTATCATCTACCGGAGCAACAGTTATGCCGTGGCGAGCGAGGATGTTGATGTCATATTTGATGTTCTGCCCGACCTTCAGCACCGCATCGCTTTCCAGAAGCGGTTTGAGCGCCGTGATTGCAGCGTCACGATCCACCTGTTCAGGCTTCGCTGCGAACATGTCGCTGCCGCCATGGCCCAGCGGAATATAGCAGGCATCATTGGGCCCCAGCGCAAGGCTGATACCGGCAAGCTCAGCTGAAATCGCATCGAGCGCGCTCGTCTCTGTATCGACCGCCACCAGCCGTGCAGCGCTGGCGCGCGCAATCCAGTGTTCCAGCCGTTCCATGGTTTGCACGCATTCATAAGCGCCAAGATCGACGGGCGGCATTTCCGGCAGCGGTTGCGAATGCCCGCCGGGCATGGCGGCAGCGCCTGCGGTATCCACCGTGTCAGGGTTCAGATTGGTCGTGCGGCCGGGGCTTCCCGCGCCTGTTTCAAGCCGTTTCAGCAGCGAATTGAAGCCGTGCGTTTCCAAAAACTGCGCCAGCGGTTCGGGCGGAATTCCCCCCAGCTTCATATCCTCTATGGCGATAGGCAGCGGGCAATCGCAGCGAAGCTCCACCAGCACACGGCTCAACTCCGCCATTTCGCGCCCTTCGAGCAGACGTTCCTTCAGCTTGGACTTCTTCATGTCCGGCGCGGCATCGAGCGCGGCGGTGAGCGAGCCGTTTTCGGCGATCAGTTTCGATGCGGTTTTGGGGCCGACACCGTAGATACCGGGGATGTTGTCCACGCTGTCCCCCATCAGCGCCAGCACATCGCCCAATAGATGCGGTGGGACGCCAAACTTTTCCTCAACTTCGGGGATAAAGATGCGGGCATCCTTCATCGTGTCGAGCAGATCGATGCGCGCGCCGTCCTTGTCGCTGACAAGCTGCATCAGGTCCTTGTCCGAAGATACGATGGTCACGTCCCAGCCTTCGCGCTGGGCGGCCAGTGCATAGCTGGCGATCATATCGTCCGCTTCGACATCCGGTTCTTCGATCAGCGGCAGCGAAAAAGCGCGTGTGGCATCGCGGATTAGCGGGAATTGTGGCCGCAGATCTTCGGGCGGTTCGGGCCGATTCGCCTTATATTGATCGTAAATGTCATTGCGGAAGGAATGGCTCGATTTGTCGAGCACGACTGCCAGATGGGTCGGCCCGTCTGCCGCGTCGAGATCCTGCGCCAGCTTCCACAACATGGTGGTATATCCGTAAACCGCCCCGACCGGCGTGCCTTCGGGATTGGTGAGCGGCGGCAGGCGATGATATGCGCGGAAGATATAGGCCGAACCGTCGACCAGATAGAGATGCTGTTTTTCGGCCATTTGCGCCTGCTAGCACGCGATTTGCCGTTGGTCAGCAGGCATGTCGCAAGCAGCGGTGGGACACTTGCTTTGCCGCCTTTGGGACAAGGTGTTGCCCCAATTGTGCCATATTTCCCTTGCGCGAAGGTAATTGTGGCCTTATTTAGGCAGCGGGTCGGCCAGCTGGTCGGCTCTGGAGCAGGCGATACCGCCCGTTTCAGAACAATAGAAGACCAAGGGGTTATTCCTATGCGTAAGATCGTTCTGGCCGCCGCCGTTGCTGGCGCCGCTCTCACCCTCTCCGCTTGCTCGGAAGGCACTGAAGATGCCACCGAAGCTGCCGCTGAAGGCGCAATGGCCGACATCGAAGCCAATGCTGACGCTGCTGGCGCCGAACTCGACGCTGCTGGCGACGAAATCGAAGCCGGTGCAGACGAAGTTGCTGCTGACGTTGATGCAGCTACCGACGAAGCCGAAGCTGAACTGGAAGAAGAAGTCGCCGAGTAATTCTCTGGCGGACTATTCCGACAAAAGAAAGGGCGCGGCCATCACTGGCTGCGCCCTTTTCTTATGGTCGATCTGATTTCAGGCAAAGCCGCAAAGGCAGCCCCTGTATCCAGAAGACAAGATCACCTGTTTGCGGCGGTCCCGGAATGGCTGGCATTGGCGTATCTGCGCGAGGCTTCCTGCTGATAGCCATCATAGACACCGCGCGCGATTGAGGCGATGCGCCGTTCGCGATTGAGGCGATTTCCCTGTCCTGTGACATAGATGGCAACGGCAATGGCGCGGCCATCTGGCGCGGTCAGAATGCCGATATCGCTGGACGTGTTGTTAAGTGAGCCGGTCTTGTGCGCGACAGTAACGTTGGATGGCATCAGCGCCGGAATGCGGCGCGTGCCAGTGCGGCAACGCTCCATCGCGTCGATGATGACTTCACGGCTGCGGCTGCTGAGCCAGCGGCCCTGATAGATGCCTGCCAATAGCTGAACCATCGCTTCGGGGGAGGCACTGTCACGCGGATCGATATGCACGACCGGATCGAATTCGCCATCGTCGCGCACCAGCGTTGCAATGTCGCGATCAATGCTGAAATTCTGAAGGCCGGAACGGCGTGCCCACTCATTAACTGCCTGTGGCCCGCCAATCGCGGCCAACAGGGCATCCGTAGCAGTATTGGAACTGCGCGTGAGCATCAGATCAATCAGTCGCAGCGCGCTCAAATGCTCGCCCCGGCGGACGGGAGCAGCGTGGGAGGAAAAGGGCCGCGAACCGACAGGCACCATCAGCGGAAATTCGCTCGTTAAACTCCAGCGGCCCTGATCGACACCTTCGAGAAAGGTTGCCGCGATGGCGATCTTGCTGGTGCTGGCAAGCGGGAAGCGCTGATCGCCGAGCACCGAAATCGTCTGGCCGGTTGCCAGATCGACGGCGGCGACGCCGATGCGGCCATTACTGCCTTCGGCAAGCTGCGCGATGCGCAATTCAAGCTGGTTATCGAAACTGGGCGTGTAATCACGCGGTTCGCGCATTTCCGTGCCAAATGCGCTGTCGAATTGATTTTCAAACCCATCTGCTTGGGTTTGCGCCTGTGCTGGTGAAAGCGGCGCCATTGCCAGCGCCACCAGAGATACGAAAAGGCCAGTTCGGAAAAATTTCATAACGCCCTCATGCCAGAAACATGCTGTGTGAATGCTTAACACGTTCAAAGCTGACGATAGGGACGCGACGAAACGGGTAAAATTGTCGCCGTAATGAGTTTGGCCCGGAACTGATGCTCCGGGCCAATATATCTCACGCAGCTACGAGAAGCTTCTCAATTTTGGCCAAGGGTTCACTTGTCAGAGATTTATCGAGCTCTCCGATGATGCGTTTTTCCAATTCCTTGTGATAATGGCGGCGCATTTCGCCCAGCGTCTTGGGGTCTGCAATCACCACCAATTCATCAATCTCGCCTGCAAGAGCCTTGGCGTTGAGCCATTCTGCCGCTGCGGCACCATGCGCCAGTTCATTGAGGTCGGTATTCCCCTTCATCTGGCCTGCGGTATCCTGATGCTTGACCCCGGCGCTAAAATTGGTCGCTTCAAGCCTGGGTTCGGCAATCTTCTTCAAGCTAGGCTCAAAAATCTGGCCTTCATTGCGCAGAAAGACGAAGCGTTCCCCATCGACGAGTGCGACGTGGGCCATGTGAGGACATTTCATTTTTGTTTTCCTCCTGAGAGTTCAACCGTCCATCAATCAACACGCGGCGAAGGCAAAAGTGCCGCAAATGCAGACCAGTCTGCCCAACCAAAGGCGCTGTTCAGCCCGGCTTGCGCAACCGCCAGGCGAATTGGTCTGTCTGTCCGCGGATCGCATCGTCAAAGACATTGGCGGTGCGCGGATCAGATGGGCGCGAATAGATTGCGCTTTCCTCTTCCAGCACGAAGCCCGCAGTGGTCAGGTCCTGCAATGCGAGATCGGTGTCCATCCGGTGCAGCGTATTGGCAGCTTCAGCACCCGCCCCTTCGACCGCATAGTGATCAACAACCACCAGGGAACCGCCGGGTTTGAGCGCATCATACAGCATCGCAATGGTTTGCTGCGCTGTCCCTTCGGGAAAATCGGTAAGGTAGAGATCGTGGAAATTCATCACTGTGATAATAGTGTCGAGCGGTTCGGGCCAGCCGGGCTGGGCCAAAGGCGCGCGCAATGGATAGACGTGGACCGGCTTTCCCTCATCATTGGCATAGGGGGCCACGGCAGCATCCTGCAGGCCCGCGTAATCAGGGCTGAAGGCAATGAATTCTTCAGGCTGGAAGGCGTAAACCTTGCCGTCTGCGCCCACAGCTGTGGCCAAAAGCCGTGTCACATACCCGCCGCCCATCACGAAATCGCCGACCACATCACCCCTGTCGATCTGCGCGAACGCAAGCAATTCGCCCGGTTGTCGCGCCTCGTCAGCCTCCTGATCGTCCAGCCGGGCGATATCGTTGATCGCCTGCATATATTTGCGGGCGTTATATTCACTTTCGGCAGGTGCCTCATTAGCGCCACTGCACGCGGCAAGGGCAGTGCTGGCAAAAAACGCTGCGGCGAAAATATGTAAACGCATGGATCAAACTCCCTCTTCCCTGACAAACAGGGATTAGCTGGCCTCGGACGAGCCGTAATCTCCATAGCATATTGACGCGGACAGCTCACTCGCCTTGTTTCACGCGAAACTTCGCCATTAAAACATGGGGCTGCCTTCAGTCCTTGAAGGCAGGCGCCGAAGCCGCATGGGCGTCTGGCCCGCCACGACAGGCCGTCCTCTAGCTGACCGTCAGAAAAAGGTGCGCAGCCCGATCAGGAACACCAGCCTGTCAGGATCGTCACCGGCGGCACGGATGTAATCGGCAGTCTGGCCCAGCGCCGCCTCATATTCGACCCCGACATAGGGCGCGAATTCGGGGACGAATTCATATCGCAAGCGCAGCCCTGTTTCTATCTTTACCAGTCCGGCGCCAACGCCACTTTCGGGAATGTCCTGCGCCGCCAGATCCAACTCCACGCGCGGTTGCAGAACCAGTCGCTGGGTCAGCCGCATATCGTGTTCTGCCTCGACACGGGCGGTGACATCGCCATCATCAGATAGGAAACCCGCTGCGTCCAGGTGGATGTTGTAAGGTGCAAGCCTCGCAATCCCCAGCGCCAGATGCGCATTTGTGTCAGGTTCCACGTCAAGCCGCACACCAGTTTGCAGATCAAACCACGGGCCGATGGCATGGCCCCACAGTAGCTGGACCTCGGCAGCTTCGACTGAGCCGCCGAATGCGCCTTCGCCTTCGCTTTTGAACACCACGCGGTCTGTGCCCTTGCCATACCAGCCGGATAGATCCCACAGATAGGCATCCTCTCCCGAAGCCACGCGCGCTTCGAGCCGTTCGGCCAGCAAGGTGGCGAATTTACCATCGCCATGTGTTGCGCGGTTCTGTGCGCGGGCGCGGGCCATTGCCTCTTCGCCCCAGAATGCAGCCGCCGCATGGGCGGGGCCGTCAAAGGCGCGGGCGGGCGGAGGGCCATCGGGTATTTGCGCCGTGGCAGGGCTGTGGCCCGTCGCCGAATGATCCATTGCCGAATGATGGGCCTGCCCTTGAGGCTGCGGCATGGCGCGCTGTGGTACCGGACGGATCGCACCCAATGGATTGGCCCGATGATCAGGTGGGAGATCGGATGGCATATCGGCGGCCTGTTTATCCTGACGCTGCGCATGATCCATCGCGGCCTGATCGGCATCCCGATCATGCGCCGCCGGTTCCTGCTGCATGGTGTGGCCGGAATGGTCCTGCGCTGCGACAGGCGCGACGATCAACGCGGTGCTGGCCAATATCAACGTCCGCATCATCACGCCTCAACCTCAGGGAAGGGGCGCACGGTTACGGTCTGCATCATCCCTGCATGCATGTGGTAGAGCAGATGGCAGTGGAACGCCCAGTCGCCCGGTTCATCCGCAGTGAGATCGAAGGTGGCGCTACTGCCAGGTTGCACCACCACGGTATGTTTGCGCGGCTGGTTCATCATGCCGGCCCCGTTGACCAGTTCAAAGAAGTGGCCGTGAAGGTGGATGGGATGGGCCATCATCGTATCGTTCACCAGCTTTACGCGCACACGTTCGTCATGCGCGAAGCGGATCGGATCTTCGGTGACGGCGGAGAACTTTCTGCCATCGAAGGACCACATATACCGTTCCATATTGCCGGTGAGATGAATCTCCATCTGGCGGGTTGGCATGCGGTGGGGATTGGCGTGCCTGGCCTTGAGATCGGTATAGCGCAGCACGCGGTGCTTTACGGTATCAAGACCAAGTCCGGGGAAATTCATCCGGTCCATCGGCATTGCTGAAACCATGTCCAGCCCCGGACCGACCTTTACATTGGGTGGCAATAGCGATGTATCGCGCATTGAATGATCCATCGCGACTGCTGGCTCATCCGCTGCGGGCATTGTATGGCCCATCGCTGCATGATCGATCGTTTCGCCACTATTGCCCGTGCCATGATCCATGCTGCCCATATCGTCCATGCCCATGTCAGCCATGGTCAGCGTAACCGGCTCCCTTAGTGGCGGCGGAGTGGCGCGGTGTCCGGGGCGCGAGGTGAGGCTGGCAACGCCCATGCCCGATCGGTCCATCGCTTCTGCCACAAAGGCATGACTACCATCGGGCGGGGTGACGATCACGTCATAGGTTTCTGCAACGCCAATCTGGAATTCATCGACTTCCACCGCGTCCACGTCCTGCCCGTCGGCTGCGATCACCGTCATCGGCACGCCGGGGATGCGCACGTTGAAGAATGTCATCGCCGATCCGTTGATGATACGCAGGCGCACCCGTTCCCCCGGCGTGAAGGCAAATTCAAGATTGTCGGCGGGGCCGTGGCCATTGACGAGAAAGGTATAGGTCGCGCCGGTCACATCAGAAATATCGCGCGGGTTCATCCGCATGGCGCCCCACATCAGCCGGTCTTCAAGGCTCATCGAACCATCGCCCACGGTCTGCATCTGGCGGTTGAAATAATGTTCACCCGTTGCCAGCAGCCGCGCGATTTCGTGCGGATGGCGCGGGGTGAACTCGCTCAGCAACACCACCACGTCGCGGTCGTAGCGTGGATCGGGCTGTGCTGCGTCGATCACGATAGGGCCATAATGACCTGCCTGTTCCTGCAGGCCGGAATGGCTGTGCCACCAATAGGTGCCGCTCTGACGGACGGGGAAGCGGTAGCTGAAAGCCTCACCCGGCTTGATGCCGGGGAAGCTGATGCCGGGCACGCCATCGAACTGGAATGGCAGCAGCAGCCCGTGCCAGTGGATCGAACTGTCTTCGGCCAGATGGTTGGTGACGTTGAGCACCACGTCCTGGCCTTCGCGCAGACGGATCAGCGGGCCGGGCACACTGCCGTTGACCGCGATGGCATGACCGTTGCGGCCACCGGTCGCAAAATGATGGTTGGCGATCGAAAGGTCGATCTGACTGCCCGAAAGCTCTCCGAAGCCATTGGCAGCCTGGGTCAATGACTGGCCCCGCGCCCAAGCAGGGATGGCAAGGCCCGCCCCGGCAAGCAGACTGGCGGAGCCGAGGAAGGATCGTCTAGAAAAATCAGCTAGCTTCACGGGTCTTGCTTCTCCTTATCTTATCTGTAGTATACCCCCCTAGGGTATTCAAGCGGGTTTCTTTTATGAGTGACAGCAAGGCGATCTTAAACAGGCTGAGACGTGTTGAAGGTCAGGTGCGCGGCGTGGCGCAAATGGTCGAGGATGACCGCTATTGCATCGATATCCTGCATCAATTGCAGGCAGTGAAGGCTGCACTTGCCAAGGCAGAGGACGCAATTCTTAAAAACCACGCGGCGAGCTGTGTGGCGGATGCCATCTCTTCGGGAGACAAGGACGAACAGCAGGCCAAGTTCGGCGAACTTGTCGATCTGTTCGCCAAGGTGAAGCGTTGAAGCGCAGCATCTCAGCGCTGGCCATGATGTGCCTCGCTGTGCTTATCGCGTTTTCGCCTGCCTTGGCGCATGGTGAAAACACGCATGGCAAGCAGGATGCGGGCACTGCGGCAGTGGAGGCCGCGCCAGCGCGCGCTGCTGACAATGCGTCACCGGGCGATGTCATGACCCTGCTGCGCAACCTCCACCCCGCGACGGTCCATTTTGCCATCGCGCTGTTCGTAGTCGCTGGCCTGACCGAGGCGGTCGGTGTTTTCCATCCTTCGACCGAGTTTGAAGGGACAGTGCGCATCATGGTGATGGCGGGCGCTGCTGGCGCAATTATCGCCGCTGTGTTCGGCTGGATTCACACCGGATTATGGCTTGGCGGAGACGGCACGATGCAGCTTCATCGCTGGATTGGGATGGCGATCGCCCTTGTAGGGACCGCTGCGGCGATAGTGGCAAACAACCGCCCGCAATCGCGCACGCTGTTGCGCGCCGCGCTTATTATTTTGACCATTGCGATAGTCGCGCAGGGGTATCTCGGGGGCGAGCTGGCGCATGGCGCCGGGCATTTGTGGAAGCAATAGAAATTGAGGAGATTCTCATGACAAAGGAAGGCAATTACAAAAGGTTCATGGCGATGGTGGGAACATCCACCGTCATCATGCTGGGCCTGATGTATCTCAACACCTATGCGATGGATCATGTGTTCTGGAGCGAGATGCGCTTCTGGATGATGTTCGTCATGGGTTCGGTAATGGCGGTGGTGATGCTGCTTTTCATGTGGGGCATGTATAAGAACACCGCCAAGAACTTGATCATTATCGGCGTGGCCGTGGTGACTTTCGCGCTGTCGCTGTTTCTGGTGCGCAGCCAAGCCACCATCGATGATAGCGAATGGATGTCAGCAATGATTCCGCACCACTCAATTGCTGTACTGACGAGCGAGCGTGCGGGCATTCAGGATGTGCGCGTGCGCGAATTGGCCGATGAAATCATCAAGGCTCAGCGCCGCGAGATTGACGAGATGAAATGGCTCATCGACGATATCGAAGCGAATGGCGTGGCGACCAGCGCAGCAGAAGGCGAGGCACGGCCGGTCCCTGAATTTGAAGGCAAATTGAACCCAGATAGCTAATACCGGACGCGCAGGCTGACGAAGTCCCCCGCAGACGCAATTGCCAGCTGGAATAGCAAGGCATACAATAGCAGAGTCCATCCACCAGTGTAATGCTGTCGCTGGTGCTAGTGCATGCGCTGATGGTCGTCACCGCCTCGGCCATTGCACCCTGTCATTATCGATGAGGAGCAGCCTTGACGAAGATTGACGACAGAGATTGAAGTTCGCTCGGCGGGCGCATAGGGAAGCGCCCCAAATGCCCCGTCAGCCTTCCCTCATATTGCAAGTGCTGATGCTTGCTTCGCTGGCTATCCGCCTGGCCGTGGGTGCGCCTTGCTGTTGGGACGGCGATTTTGGGCAAGCAGAGGAGCACGCTGCGAACATCCACCATGCGATGGATGCCGCAGATATGGCACCTATGGCGCCAAGCGGTCATGAGGGGCATGACGATAGCGACAATACCGCGTCACCATGTTGTTCCGCTTGCGGTCCTGTGCTGGGCAATGGCGCGCCAAAGCTGGTTAGCCAGGCACTTGCCCCGCCCTTGCCGAGGCTTGCGACCTTGCGCGACCTGCCGCAGCGCGACCTCCTGCGACATTACGAAGCCACGGGTCCTCCGTCCCGCGTCTGATCCCCAAATTCAGACACATTTATGGAGAATAACATGACACGCTTTCGCGCGGCGCTTTGCGTCGCCACCACTCTTGCCTGCGCGCCTGCCATTGCCAGCGCGCATGATGTCAACGCACTTGACCATGCCCCCATCGGGGTGATGGGCGATCACCGCCACGCCAAGGGCGAATGGATGATCGGCTATCGCTATATGCACATGGAAAGTGGCGGGACGCAGATCGACACCGACACTATCGATCCCAATACGATTGTCACCACCGTACCCAACCGCTTTGCCGGAATGCCGGGGCAGCCGCCAACCCTTCGTGTGGTTCCCGACAGCATGCATATGGACATGCATATGGCGGGCCTGATGTACGGACTTAGCGACAGCGTCACGCTGATGATCTCGGGCAGCTACACAAGCCGGGATATGGATGCAGTGACTTATGCCGGCGGGATGGGCACCGATGTATTGGGCAGCAATGGCAATACGGTATCCGGCTTTGGTGATATCAAGGCAGTCGCGCTGGTTGGGCTGACTGACGATATTCATCTGAACCTTGGCGTTTCACTGCCGACCGGTTCGATCACCAATGAAGGCGCCGCCCTGTCTCCGATGGGAATGGTCATGCCGATGCGGCTACCCTATCCGATGCAATCGGGTTCGGGCACGGTCGATCTCAACCCCGGCATAACCTGGCGGGGCCAGTCCGATGTATGGGGCTGGGGAGCCCAGGCAAAGGGGACGATCCGCCTTGGTACCAATGATGAAGGCTACAGTCTTGGTGACAGCGGGATGACCACCGCGTGGATTGCCCGATCAGTAAGCCAGGGCGCTGCCCTTTCGGTTCGGTTGCAAGCCGAGACTTCCGGCCGGATCGACGGGATCGATCCGGCCATCATGGGGCCGGTGCAGGCAGCTAATCCGGATTATTCGGGCGGTGAACGTCTTTTTGCCTATACCGGCATCAATACCGTTGCCACCCATGGCCCCTTGGCCGGCTGGCGGCTGGGTGCAGAAATAGGTGTGCCCATCGTGCAGGATCTGAACGGACCGCAGATGGCCCGCGACTGGATGATGACGCTGGGTATCCAGAAGTCATTCTAAGCCATAGCAGGGGAAGTGCCGGGGGATTGATCCTCCGACACTTTTCCCTTGCGGAGATCCTGCCGTCAGCCCGTCTGCTGACTGGCAATCCACCTGTCTACCCGCTGTTCAAGGACGGTGAGCGGCATCATGCCGCCGCCCAGCACTGTATCGTGGAAGCTGCGAATGTCGAAATCGTCACCCAGAGCTTCCTCTGCACGGCTGCGCAATTGTTGGATACGGATCTGGCCGATCTTGTAGGATGTCGCCTGTCCGGGCAGCACGAAATAGCGCTGCACTTCGGACCGTGCGACGGTTTCGGGATTGGGTGAATTTTGCAGGCTGTAAGCAACCGCCTGATCTTCGGTCCAGCCCTTGGTGTGAATGCCTGTATCCACCACGAGGCGGATGGCGCGCCACATCTCGCTCTGCAATCGTCCGAAATCCGAATAGGGATTTTCGTAACCGCCCATCTCTTTGGCAAGAGATTCGGCATAAAGCCCCCAACCTTCGCCGAACGCTGACAGATAAAAGCCCTGCGTGCGGAAACGCGGGATGCCTTCCAGTTCCTGCGCAATGGAGATTTGCATGTGGTGGCCAGGATTGCCCTCGTGATAGGCAATCGCTTCCAGGGGGGGAATCGGCATCGCGGTCATATCCGACAGATGCGCGTAATAAACACCTGGTCGCGATCCATCGGGCGTGCCCGGGCTGTAGTGCTGCGCTGCGCCATCTTGTTCGCGGAAGGCTTCCACCCGGCGCACGTCCAGCGCCGCCTTTGGTAGCGTGCCAAAAAATTCGGGCAAACGCGCAGTGATGGCATCGATATGCTGCGTAGCGCGGTCGATATACATCTGTGCGCCAGCCTCGTTATCGGGGAAGAAGAACTGGGGGTCGGTGCGGGTGAAGACGAAGAATTCCTCCAACGTCCCGTCGAAGCCAACCTCTTGCATGATCGCCTCCATCTCGCCGCGGATGCGCGCGACCTCGTCCAGCCCAAGCCGGTGAATCTGGTCGGCGGTCATGTCGGTCGTGGTCATCTGGTTCAGGCTGAAGGCATAAAATTCCTCACCGCCCGGCAGCGTCGTGACGCCCTGCGCTATTTCGTCGCTATTGGGGCGATCCGCCGTAAACCAATCGATTACACGCTGATAGGCGGGGGCCGTCTGTCCGGTCAGTATGGTGCGGGCTTCTTCGCGTAAGTCGTCGGCGCGTTCCTGGGTTATGGCATTTTGTTCAACCAGCGTTGCAAGCCGCTCCTGCGTGCCGGTCCACAGTGCAGACGGATCGCCATTCTCAAACGGCGCGCCGGTAATCAGGCCCTGCGATTCGGCAATAACTGCATCATAGGAAAAACGCGGCGGACGCGTGCCTGCGGCCGCATTGGCCTGCGCGCGGGCGAGCAATTGGTCCATCGCCGAGCCGATACCGCCAAGGCGAGAGATAAAGGCTTCCATGTCTCTTTCACTTGCGACGCTGTGCTGGCTGAGCAGGAAGCTGGGCAGAAAAGCATGCATTCCGCCCATCTGGTGGAGGATATATTGCTGGTCGTAGAATTCGGCAGAGCGTGCCGCCATTTCAGCACGATACTGGAACACATCGTAGGACGTTTTCGCCTCGTAGCTCAATTCGTCATAGTCGAATGTGGCTTCCATTTCAGCGGTGGCACGCGCCCACCAATCAGCTTGCGCCTGTGCTGCCTCAAAGCTGAAATCATCGAGCTTGTCGTAATCGGTCTTGATGCCGAGCGAGGTCTGCAGGATCGGGCTGACCGCAAGCAATTCCTCAAACTTTTCATCAAACCAGATATTGATGCATTCGGTTTGCGTATCGGAGCATCCGACACTGGCTTGCTCGGCACTGGCGATATCGGCGTTGGTGGCAACGCATCCCGAAAGCGCGACAGATGCCAGCAACACGGCTGTAAGGCGTTTCATATGTGTAATTCCCACAGTTGGCTGGATAGGTGACCAACGCAGACCATGGGCGAACCGGTTACAAAAGAAAAGACCCGGCAGGATCGCTCCCGCCGGGTCTCTTGTGGCGTATAGGTTGGCGAAAGGCTTAGAAGCCCATGCCGCCGCCCATGCCGCCCATGCCGCCCATATCGGGCATGGCAGGCGCAGAGCCCTTTTCTTCCGGCACTTCGCTTATCGCCGCTTCAGTGGTGATCAGCAGGCCAGCGACAGAAGCAGCGTCCTGCAACGCGGTGCGCACGACCTTGGTCGGGTCGATCACGCCGGCAGCCACGAGGTTTTCGTAGGTGTCGGTGGCCGCGTTGAAGCCCTGTGTTTCGTCGGCTTCGCGCAAGAGGTTGCCCGAAACCACGGCGCCGTCATGGCCAGCATTTGTGGCAATCTGGCGGATCGGCGAAAGGATCGCCTGGCGCACGATTTCCACACCGCGGGTCTGGTCATTGTTTTCACCGGTGACGCCTTCCAGCGCCTTGGTGGCATACAGGAGCGCGGTACCACCGCCCGGGACGATGCCTTCTTCGACAGCGGCGCGAGTAGCGTGGAGCGCGTCATCGACACGGTCCTTGCGTTCCTTCACTTCGACTTCCGAAGCACCGCCGACCTTGATCACGGCAACGCCGCCAGCAAGCTTGGCGAGGCGTTCCTGCAGCTTTTCCTTGTCGTAATCGGACGAAGTCGTCTCGATCTGTGCACGGATCTGCTCGACACGGGCCTTGATGGCTTCCTGATCGCCTGCACCATCAACGATGGTGGTGTTGTCCTTGTCGATGGTGACACGCTTGGCTTCACCCAGCATCGAAAGACCAACATTTTCCAGCTTGATGCCGAGATCTTCGGAAACCATTTCACCATTGGTGAGGATCGAGATGTCCTGCAGCATCGCCTTGCGACGATCGCCGAAGCCCGGAGCCTTCACGGCTGCAACCTTCAGGCCGCCACGCAGCTTGTTGACCACGAGGGTGGCCAGCGCTTCGCCTTCGATGTCTTCAGCGATGATGAGCAGCGGACGTCCGGCCTGCACCACGGCTTCCAGCACAGGCAGCATAGCCTGCAGGTTCGAAAGCTTCTTTTCGTGGATCAGGATATAGGGATCGTCGAGTTCGACGGTCATCTTTTCCGGATTGGTCACGAAATAGGGGCTGAGATAGCCGCGGTCGAACTGCATGCCCTCGACAGTTTCGAGCTCGAATTCGAGACCCTTGCTTTCGTCGACGGTGATCACGCCTTCTTTGCCGACCTTTTCCATGGCTTCAGCGATCTTCTCGCCTACTTCACGGTCGCCATTGGCCGAGATGATGCCAACCTGGGCAATCTCGTCCGAACCGGATACGTCCTTGGAACGGTTCTGGAGGTCAGCAACAACCTTGGCCACGGCCAGATCGATGCCGCGCTTCAGATCCATCGGGTTCATGCCGGCAGCAACGGCGGTCATGCCTTCGCGCACGATGCTTTGTGCAAGCACGGTGGCGGTGGTGGTGCCGTCACCGGCAGCATCATTTGCCTTGCTGGCAACTTCGCGCAGCATCTGTGCGCCCATGTTCTCGAACTTGTCCGCAAGCTCGATATCCTTGGCGACGGTAACGCCGTCCTTGGTGATGCGCGGTGCGCCGAAGCTCTTGTCGAGCACGACATTGCGGCCCTTGGGGCCGAGAGTGACTTTCACTGCATTGGCAAGCGTATCAACGCCCTTGAGAATGCGTTCGCGAGCGTCGCGGCCAAACTTTACGTCCTTGGCAGCCATGATTCTTTCTCCTGCGAGTAGTTAGGTGTTGGGAAAACGTTAAGGGGTGAAAGGCTTCAGCCCATCACGCCCATAATGTCGCTTTCCTTCATGATCAGCAGATCTTCGCCATCGAGTTTCACCTCGGTGCCGGACCATTTGCCAAACAGCACGCGGTCGCCAGCTTTTACATCAAGCGGGGTGACGGTGCCGTCTTCGGCTTTCGAGCCAGAGCCGACGGAGACGATTTCGCCTTCGCTCGGCTTTTCCTGGGCGCTATCGGGGATGATTATGCCGCCAGCCGTTTTTTCTTCGGCTTCGATACGGCGGACCAGCACGCGATCGTGCAGGGGACGGAATGCCATAGTGATGACCTCTTCCTGTTAAGTTATCAAGGTTTTTGGCACTCTCCGACTGAGAGTGCCAGTGGCGCGGAAATGGGGTGAAGCCAGCAGGGAGTCAATGGGCAGGCATCACAAAAAATTCTGTCGCCCGAATTTTTATGCCCGCGCTGCGCCCGGCAGGGGTGAATTGCGCACTGTCAGCCCCAGTGCCTCGCGCCGCTGCCAACGCCATAGCAGCAATATGGCGGCAAAGGTCAGGCCCGTAGCCAGTCCGATCCATACCCCGGTCCCGCCAAGGCTTGTTCCAAGGCCAAGACCTGCTGCCAGACCGAAGCCGGGCACCCAATAGGAAAAGATCGCGATCCACATCGGAATATGCGTATCCTTGAGTCCCCGCAACGCGCCCGCAGCCACTGCCTGCACGCCGTCTGATAGCTGGAAGGCGGCGGCGATCATCAGGAAACCGGCTGCAACGTTCAGCAATTGCGCATTCGCCGGATCGGCGGGATCGACATAGATTGAAAGAAGCGCCTGCGGTGCCAGCACCATCGCTGCGCAGGTAAACACCATGAAGCCTGTTCCCATGGCAAGGCCGGTCCAGCCCGCGCGGGCCATGCCGACAGGATTTCTGGCGCCATAGAAATAACCGACCCTGATTGTTGCCGCCTGCCCCACGCCAAAGGGCACCTGAAATGCAAAGGCCGCAAGGTTGAGCGCCACGGTATGCGCGGCAAGCTCCAGCCCGCCAACCCTTCCCATAAGGAAGGCGGCGGCCCCGAACACGCCCGCTTCGGCAAGCACGGTGACGGCAATTGGTGTGCCGATGCGCAGGATCTCTATAAATCGTGGCCAGTCAGGACGCCACGTGAAGCCCATGATATGGTAGCGGTGCAGGCGTGGATCGGCCCTGATTGCGATGGCATAAAGCGTCACGATAGCCAGAGATGTTATCAGCGTCGCTATTGCTGCACCGGGCAATCCCAGCGCAGGCGCCCCCCAGTTTCCGAAGATGAAGACCCAGTTTGCCAGCGCATTTACGCCAATGCCGACCGCAGTGATAAGTGTGGCAAAAACCGGGCGGCCCAGCGCCGACACGAAATTGCGCAAGACCCCCGCTACCACCATCGGCCCGGTGGACCACAGCAGTACCTCCATATAGGAAATGGCGAGCGCGGTGATATGCGGCTCCTGCCCGGTGACGCGCATGAGCGATCCAGCGAGCGCGCAGATCGCCATGCCAAAAACCGTTACTATAATCGCCAGCCACAGGGCCATACGCATGGCGCGGCGCACCGGACGCAGCGCCGGACCGCGCGCGCCAACCTCTGCCGATATGATGGGCGCAACCGCCCCGGTAAGCGCCTGCAGGCTCCAAACGATCAGTCCGAACAATGCGATGGCGAGCGATGATGCGGCCAGTTCGCTTGCTCCCAGCCGCGCGATGAAGATCACGTCGATCGCATAGGTCAGCATTTGCAACATATTGGCGAGCGCCAGTGGTCCCGCCAGGCGGAAGGTTTCGCGCGTCTCGGCTTTCCAGCCGGGCGTTTCGGGGTGGGCCACGGGGCGCATATGTCGTGCTACGAACCGGACGCATGATGGGCGTCGCGCAGCCGGACGCGATAGGCGCGAAGGGCCTGCATGTGAAGACTGCGCAGTGTTTGCTTTCGGTCAGCCTGGCGAAAGCGAAGATCGTTCAAGCAATTGCCATGATCAGATCGCATACCCTCCTGGCCGCTGCTGCCGCACTATTCACCCTGCCTGGAACTGCCTCTGCGCAAGAGGTGTTTGGCGGCGCCTATGCCCATGGTGTCGACACGCCTTTCACTCTGGAGACGACCGAGACCGGTTCTGTCGACATTGCGGCGGGTGTACGGTTTGGCGGGATCGAGGCGCTCGGTTTCATTGGCAAGCCGGAACCATATGTCGTCGGCTCTCTCAATCTTTCAGGCGACACCTCCTTTGTCGGCGTGGGGGTGGCGTGGACCATCGGCAATGGCCCTGTCTATGTGCGGCCGGGCGTCGGACTGGTGGTGCATGACGGACCCGATTTTCGCGTCAATCCCGCCACCGGATTTCGTACTGATCTGGGCAGCCGCGTGCTGTTCGAACCCGAAATCGGCATTGGCTACCGCGTGTCGGAGCGCGCCTCTGTGGAAGCGCACTGGATGCACATCAGCCAGGGTCAGATTTTCGATGGCGACCAGAACCCCGGCATAGACATGATCGGTTTGCGGGTGAATCTGAAGCTGTGAATGCTGCGTTTGTGGCTGCGCGCGCTCAATCAGGTCAGCCAGGACAGCACAGTTTGTGTCAGCGGATTTTGCGGATCGGCCAGCAGCTTTATCGTCAGTGCCAATGATACCACGATCAGCAATGGCCGTGCTATGCCTGCACCGAATTTCATCGCGCCATGCGCACCAAACTGGCCCCCGACGATATTGGCAAGAGCCATGGCGATGCCGGTGATCCAGATCACATGCCCGCCTGCCATCAGCACCATCAGCCCCGCCAGATTGCTCGCGAAATTCAGCAATTTGGTGTGAGCAACAGCGCGCAGCAGGCCAAAGCCGAACATTGCGACCAGCGCGGCCGTAAGAAACGAACCCGTTCCGGGGCCGAAAAAACCGTCATAGCAACCAATCCCCAAGGCGACCGCGATCAGCGATAGTGGGCCAGCCTTGCTGTGGCGGTCCTCATCGCTCAACTTGCGGGCAAGGGCGAAATAGACCGCCATCCCGATCAGCAGCAGCGGGAGCAAACCTTCCAGAAATGCAGGATCAATCCGCATCAATATATACGCGCCGAGCGCCGATCCTAGAAATGCGGCAATTGTCGGAATGGCGAAACGCCGGAAGTCGATGTGGCCCTTGCGCGCATAAGCGAGAACCGCGCCGCCTGTGCCGAAGGTTGCTTGCAGCTTATTCGTGGCGAGCGCCTGAACTGGCGGTATTCCGGCGGCCATCAGAGCAGGTATGGTTATCAGGCCGCCGCCGCCCGCTATGGCATCGATCGCGCCGGCGAGAAACGCGGCCAGCATCAATAATGCGATGAGATCGATGCCTAATTCCACGCGCCGCGCTTATCGTTAGCTTCCTTTCTTCACAAGAGAGCTCGCTGGCGGGCTTTCCGGCCCCATCACTCAGGCGAAAGGGAAGGTGCCTTTGCAACTCGACCACAATCCAGCCGTGCAGGAAAGCAAAAGGGCGGCACCTTGCGGCACCGCCCTCCTATCCGCAGGCGCTTCAAGACACCCACGACATCTGCTTAAAGGCTTACTTCAGCGAGCCCGGTTTACTTGAGTTCAACCGTACCGCCGGCAGCTTCGATCTTGCCCTTGATTTCTTCGGCTTCGGCCTTGTTCACGCCTTCCTTGACGGGCTTGGGCGCGCCTTCGACGAGGCCCTTGGCTTCAGTGAGGCCCAGGCCGGTGATGGCACGGACTTCCTTGATGACCTGTATCTTCTTGCCACCGTCGCCGGTGAGAATGACGTCGAATTCGTCCTTCTCTTCAGCAGCGGCTTCACCACCACCGCCACCGGCGGGGGCTACGGCAACGGCAGCAGCGGCGCTCACGCCCCACTCTTCTTCCAGTGCCTTGGCGAGTTCAGCAGCTTCCATGACGGTAAGCGTCGACAGTTCTTCAACAAGCTTGGCAATATCAGCCATGATGTTTCACTCCAAAATTGGGCGGGGCAGATGCGCCCCATAAATGTTTCGTATCAGATGCGAGAAAGCGTCTCTTATGCGGCATCCTTGGCGCCATAGGCACCAAAGACACGGGCAAGCTTGGCCGCAGGTTCACCCACAACGCGGGCGATTTTGGTCGCCGGTGCGTTGACAAGGCCAACAATTGTGCCGCGCAGTTCGTCGAGGCTGGGCATGGAGGCCAAAGACCTCACGCCAGCTTCGTCGAGAACCTGCGTGCCCATCGATCCACCGACGATTTCCAGCTGATCATTCGACTTGGCAAAGTCGACGGCAGCCTTGGCGGCTGCAACTGGATCTGCCGACCAGGCAAGGCCGGTCGGGCCGGTGAGGAATTCCTCTATACCGGCATAGTCAGTGTCTTTCAGGGCGAGCTTGGCGAGACGGTTCTTCGCAACCTTGTAGGACGCACCTGCTTCACGCATCTTCGTGCGCAATTCGGTGGACTGATCCACCGTCATGCCGAGATTGCGGGTGACAACCACCACGGAAACCTCGTTGAAGACATCGTTGAGCTGGGCGACCGCATCGGTTTTCTGCGAACGATCCATGCCGTACTCCTTCACTATGGCCACCCGCGCCATTTGCGCGACTGGCCGGCTCAAATCACCACGCGGCTCATGCCACGCAGCAAAGTCCGTTGATGGGGAAGGAGATGCGTGAAACATCACGCGGATGCGGCACCATAAAAGGTGCCGAAAAACTCTGTCCCCGCCTAGGCTGGAAATTAAGAAGGCCAGATTGCCTTCACCAACTGTCTCGGACGGATGACTGGCAGACACAAAAAGGCCCGCCGGTCGTGGCGGGCCTCTAAGCGATTGACGTTTCTTGTCAAGCCTTCGCTGGTGCGAGGGCGGCGACAATTACATGCCGTCAGCCTGATCTTCCATGGCTTCGGCCTCGGCTTCCAGCTCGGCAGCTTCGCCTTCCATGCCGGCATCTTCAAGCGCATCGGCGCGTGCGTCCAGGGCTTCAGCCTGTTCGTCGATCACTTCGCCCTGCGCTTCGACCATTTCTTCCTGCACATCCTGCGCTTCTTCGGCAGGCGAATCGCATGCAGCAACGGCAAACAGCAGGGGGGCGGCGGCGAATGCAAATTTGTTCATAGCGATATCTTCCTTCTACAGTGCTCAAGTCGAAGGCGCGTTGTGACGACAAAGATCGCATCACGCAAGGGTATCGAGAAGCTGCGCCTCAGGCCACTGCATCCGTTTCATACCCGAGCAAGTCACCCGGCTGGCATTCCAGTTCGCGGCAGATCGCTTCCAATGTGGAAAAGCGGATAGCCTTGGCCTTGCCCGTTTTGAGGATCGAAAGATTGGCAAGGGTAAGGCCGACGCGCTCTGCCAGCTCGGTCAGCGTCATGCGGCGTTCGTGCAGCAGATCATCAAGTCTTACCACGATATTGGCTCCTTGGATATCAGCGCCCATCACACGGTTCCTTCGAGGTCTTCGCGCATGGCAGCGCCGATCCGGAAAACGCGGGCAAGGATGAACAGGACGATGACCATCAAGATGCCGGTCAGGTCGAGGCCTGCGTCAAAGGTAATTCCTTCTTGGCCAACTTCATCGGCCCATTCGACGATAGACAGTCCGATCGCGGCGACGGGGACCATGACAATCTGCACCCCGAGCAGCAACCACGCCATCGCGCTTAGCCGTTCTGCATTGGCAGGCGCAAAGGGATCGCCATCACCCACCGTACCGATGATTCGGCGCAGGCGATCAAAGAACAGATAGATGAGCACAACCGCGATGGCGACCACTGCCAGCAGGGCCATGATGGACATCAGGGGGAATTCGCCCGCCTGCTCGCCCAATTCGACGGCGATCTCTGCGGCGATTCTTCCTTGAAAAAAGAGCAACACCGGAATGGCGATTGCCAGTGCAATTGCCGCGATGCCGCACGCAATTTGCATGATGATGGTCATTATCTTGCCCGCCAGCAGCAGCGGATCGTTTTGGCGAATATTGGTCATGGTGCGTTTCCCCTAGGTCAGCGATCAGGCAAGCACGGTCGCGCTGATGGCTGGGCCATGCGAATCGGCGGGAATAGTCGTGATGGCGGCAAGGCTACTTAGCGTAAGGATCAATGCGGACAGAGCGGCGGTGGTGTGGGTCAAAAAACGTGCCATTTATCGATCTCCTTGATTGGCGATATTGATATTCAATAAGAGAGTCGGAATTTATTGTCAATCAATAATATTGAAAAACGATATGTATCTTATCGTTAAGCAGACTGAAGCGGTCTGATCAGGGTGACAGGGGTGACATGGTGTAACCTCGAAGAATCGCCCGAAAAGTGCGCATTTCTGCGGTTTTGAGGGGAAAGCAGAAGGGTGACACATCTGGATTTAAACGCCATCATATGTCCCAGCATGATTTGTGAAATTGACGGTGTAGAAAATTGCCTGGGCGAGGGTGTGTAGGAAAGCGGCGTGCCATGCAGGCGGCTGACAGCCGAGATCACGGCGTGCTCGCGCCCCATTGACCCAGGGCTACGCCCCTCCTATATGCTACGCTCAATCGGTGAGTTTCGAGCAAGGTGTGCCTTACGCGGGGGCACGACCCAGGAAGGAAGCCCCGGTTCCCGTGAGATGATCGAATCAAGGCTGCGAGGGCGGTGCCGCAAGGCGCGTGCTTCAATCGTGGCTTTTTGCGCGTCTCACGCTTCCCCGCTCGACACGAAATTTCCTGCAATGGCGATCATGCTGTTGCGACATGCGAAGAAAAGGCCTGTCCACCCTATGGCGACCCAACCGAAGGCTCCGGCACCCCAGCACACTGGCGGTTCCAAGAAGAAGCGCATCCGCAAGATTTTCGGCGACATCCACGAAGCGGTGGAAATGCCCAATCTGATCGAGGTGCAGCGCGAAAGCTATGAGCAGTTCCTGCGCTCCGACCCTTCGATTGATTATGTCTCCGGCCTTGAAAAGACGCTGCGCAGCGTGTTCCCGATCCGCGATTTCGCGGGTACGGCGGAACTCGATTTCGTGCATTACGAGCTCGAAGATCCCAAATACGACACGACCGAATGCCGCCAGCGCGGCATCACCTATGCGGCGCCGATGAAGGTGACGCTGCGCCTGATCGTTTTCGAAGTCGATCAGGAGACCGAAACCCGTTCGGTGCTCGATATCAAGGAGCAGGACGTGTATATGGGCGACATGCCGCTCATGACGTCGAACGGCACTTTCATCATCAATGGCACCGAACGCGTGATCGTCAGTCAGATGCACCGTTCGCCCGGTGTGCTGTTCGACCATGATCGCGGCAAGACTCACTCTTCGGGCAAGTTCCTGTTCGCCGCTCGCGTCATTCCCTATCGCGGTTCATGGCTGGATTTCGAATTTGACGCCAAGGACATCGTCAACGTCCGTATTGACCGCAAGCGCAAGCTGCCGGTCACAGCGCTGCTTTATGCACTCGGCCTCGATAGTGAAGAGATCCTCGACCACTTTTACGACACCGTCACCTGGAAGCGTTCGGGTGGCAAGAAGGGTGGCGAAGGTTGGGAAATCCCCTTCGTCGCCGAACAATGGCGCGGTGCCAAGCCGGCCTTCGCGCTGGTCGACGCCAAGACGGGCGAGGAAGTCTTCCCCGCCGGCCAGAAAGTCAGCCCGCGTGCTGCCAATAAGGCTGAAAAGGATGGCCTGACCTCACTGTTGATCCCGACCGAGGAAATCTTCGGTCGTTATGCCAGCGTCGACATGATCGACGAAAAGACGGGTCGCATCTACATCGAGGCGGGCGAGGAAGTATCGCCGGAAAATCTCGAAAAGATCGACGCTGCCGGCATCGATCAGCTGGTCCTGCTTGATATCGATCATGTCACGACCGGCCCGTGGATGCGCAACACCATGGATGTCGACAAGGCCGAAAACCGCGAGGAAGGCCTTGAATCGATTTACAAGGTCATGCGTCCGGGTGAGCCGCCAACCAAGGAAACAGCAGAGGCACTGTTCGAAGGCCTGTTCTTCGATAGTGAACGCTATGATCTTTCCGCCGTTGGCCGTGTGAAGCTCAACATGCGTCTCGAACTTGATGCCGAAGACACCGTCACTACGCTGCGTAAGGAAGATATCCTCGCCGTGGTCAAGGAACTTGTCGACCTGAAGGATGGCAAGGGCGAAGTCGACGACATTGATAATCTCGGCAACCGCCGTGTGCGTTCCGTGGGTGAGCTGCTGGAAAACCAGTATCGCGTCGGCCTGCTGCGCATGGAGCGCGCCGTGAAGGAGCGGATGAGCAGCGTGGACGTGTCCACTGTGATGCCGAACGATCTCATCAACGCCAAGCCCGCCGTGGCTGCCGTTCGCGAATTCTTCGGCTCCAGCCAGCTTTCGCAATTCATGGACCAGACCAATCCGCTGTCCGAAGTCACCCACAAGCGCCGCGTCTCTGCGCTCGGCCCGGGCGGCCTAACGCGTGAACGTGCGGGCTTTGAAGTGCGCGACGTTCATCCCACGCACTATGGTCGTATCTGCCCGATTGAAACACCTGAAGGCCCGAACATCGGCCTGATCAATTCGCTTTCCACCTTCGCCCGCGTCAATAAATATGGCTTCATTGAAACGCCATATCGTGCGGTAACGGATGGCAAGGTGACAGGTGAGGTGAATTACCTCTCCGCCATGGAAGAACAGAAGCACACTGTTGCGCAGGCATCTGCCGATACTGATGGAGATGGCAAGTTCGTCGAAGAGCTTGTCTCGGCCCGTCAGAATGGCGAGTTCGTGATGAGCCCGTCCGAACAGGTCACGCTGATGGACGTTTCGCCTAAGCAGCTTGTCTCGGTTGCAGCATCGCTCATTCCGTTCCTGGAAAACGATGACGCCAACCGCGCATTGATGGGTTCCAACATGCAGCGCCAGGCGGTGCCGCTGGTGAAAGCCGAAGCGCCGTTTGTCGGCACTGGCATGGAAGAAACCGTGGCGCGCGATTCGGGCGCTGCGATTGGTGCGGCCCGTGGCGGCGTGGTCGACCAGGTCGATGCGACGCGTATCGTTATCCGTGCTTCGGGTGAGGTCGATGCGACCAATCCGGGCGTGGATATTTACACACTGCAAAAATTCCAGCGCAGCAACCAGAACACCTGCATCAATCAGCGTCCGCTGGTGAAGGTAGGCGATGTGGTGCAGCAGGGCGATATCATCGCTGACGGTCCCTCGACCGATCTGGGCGAACTGGCACTGGGCCGTAACAGCCTTGTCGCCTTCATGCCCTGGAACGGCTATAATTACGAGGATAGCATCCTCATTTCCGAACGCATCGTGAAGGACGACGTCTTCACCTCGATCCACATCGAGGAGTTTGAAGTCATGGCCCGCGATACCAAGCTCGGCCCTGAAGACATCACCCGTGACATTCCCAATGTCGGCGAGGAAGCGCTGCGCAACCTCGACGAAGCGGGCATCGTCTATATCGGTGCAGAAGTGCATCCGGGCGATATTCTGGCGGGCAAGATCACGCCCAAGGGTGAAAGCCCGATGACGCCGGAAGAAAAGCTGCTGCGTGCGATCTTCGGTGAAAAGGCCAGCGACGTGCGCGACACCTCGCTCCGTCTGCCCCCCGGCGTTGCCGGTACGGTGGTCGAAGTGCGTGTCTTCAACCGCCACGGTATCGAAATCGACGATCGTACCCGTGCCATCCAGAACGAGGAAATCGAACGCCTCAAGAAGGATAGCGAGGACGAGCGCGCCATTCTGAATCGTGCGACCTACAACCGCCTTGGCGAAATGCTGATGGGCCAGACCGCTTCTGCCACGCCGAAGGGCCTGAAGAAGGGTGCGGTCATCGATCAGGACCTGCTGAACAGTGTTGAGCGTCACGAATGGTTCAAGTTCGCAGTGGCCGAAGACGGACGCCAGACGCAGATCGAAGCGGTGAAGTCGCAGTATGACGATGCCGTCAAACTGATCGACGACAAGTTCGCGGACCGTAAGGAAAAGCTGGAGCGTGGCGACGAGCTGGCTCCGGGTGTTTTGAAGATGGTCAAGGTCTTCGTCGCGGTGAAGCGCAAGCTGCAGCCGGGCGACAAGATGGCCGGCCGTCACGGCAACAAGGGTGTGATTTCGCGCATCCTGCCGGAAGAGGACATGCCGTTCCTCGAAG
>OJBY01000137.1_pt1 | contig 46262 bp, 44 predicted proteins | sample 1591731 | NCBI WGS metagenome assembly OJBY01 (sample SAMN05416837, study PRJEB24817) | seawater metagenome | isolation source: Sea water | place: Canada:Atlantic | collected 2013-07
CTCGTGGGCTCGGAGATGTGTATAAGAGACAGGCGTTTTCAGGGCGGTAGAAGCGATGATAGAGCGCTTTCAACCGTTCCGCAGGAGCTTCACGCAGCACCTCGTCGAGACCGATGGGGAAGCGTTCGGTATAACGGGTGCCGGGGATGCGGAAATCGAACATGTCGCGAAAGTTGCGCAGGCCCGCAGTGTCGCGCACGCGGCGCTCGCTCACCAGGATTTCACGCTCGCGGTCGACAGCTTCGGGATCGAAAGTCAGTTCGCTGGCGGTTTCGCGCATCAGGAACAGGGCGGTTTCCAAGCCTTCCTCGTTCGCATTGGGCACATCCAGCATGTACACTGTTTCATCGAAGCTGGTGTAGGCGTTGGTGTCCGGGCCGAAGGCCAGGCCAAGCCGTTCCAGCAGCGGGATCATCTCGCCCTCGGGTACATTGGTGGAGCCGTTGAAGGCCATGTGTTCGATAAAGTGGGCAAGGCCGCGCTCGTCATCCGCTTCGCCCAGCGATCCGAAATCGAAATGCATGCGAAAGGATGCTGCGCCATCGGGCGTGTCGTTCTGGCGGATGGCATAGCGCATGCCGTTGTCCAGCACGCCGTAGGTTACGGAAGGATCCTGCACGACATCGGTCGCCTCGGTTCCCCATTCCTGCTGCGCGACTGCGGGGGTGCCAATGACCAGGGTTAGGGCGAGAGCAGCACTGGAAATGCCTGTGGAGAGCGCGCGGCGTATGGTCATGAAGTTAATCCCCTTAAAACAGATGTTTATTCTTAGAAATTCACAGCAAAAAATCTTGGTTTCAGGCGTAACAGCATATGCGGTGGAAATGAACAGGCTGCAACCGCGGCCTTGGGCCACCTAGCTGGCATAGCCGAAGTCCGGGCTGCATGCAGAACCATCTTCCAGCCAGTTCACCTCGTAGGTGGCGGGCACGGCGGTTTCCCGAGAAATTGCAGCATCGAACCCGGAGAAGTCCGCCGCCGGATCAAATTCGATGCGGGCCATGCTGTTATCGAAATCGGCAAGACGGTCGTTGTCCCGCTCGGCCAGGTCGGAGCTGATCTCGCGGTGCTGGGTCCGGCTGATACGAATCATGCGGATCGAACCGTCACGTTTGTCGAACATGCGGCGATAGGTCGATCCATAGATCTGCGTGTCGAACTGCGAATTGTAGGACCAGTTTTCCGGGTCCGTGTCGCCTGGAAGGCGAACGGTCGTGACATGGCAGGCGTAACTGTCCTCGTTCAGGAACGGGGCCTGCTGGTCCTGCCCGCTATCCCTTTGCCTGCGGGACGGCGGAGTAAACCCGCCGCCGGGCAGGGTGAGAGTAGCACCGTCATCGCTGCGATTGTCCCAGTCCGGCATCCCCGTGCCGACAATCTCCAGCACGCTGGCCTGTTCGTCCTTGTCGAAACGCCAGGTGACGGCGTCCACGCTGTCCCAGAAGGTCGACCCGGCCATTTCGTTGCGAAAGGCGTTTTCCAGCTGGCTGTCCGTTACGGACGAGAACCGCACGTATTCGGCAAGGGCATCTATTCCGCGCGTTATAGTTTTCTGCCGTATGCTGGCAGGCACATCCAGCCCTTCACGCGCATCGATTTCATACAGGGAAATGGTTTTGGGCTGTTCGAGCGGAGACCACTCCAGTTCCTCCAGTTCGGCGCCGCGTTCGTCCAGCGGAAGCACCCAACGATAGGGCAGGATAGGCCGCGGCACCGGTGTTACCACGCCGGGCATGGTGCCATCGAGCCAGTATTGCTGCCCGTCGATCGTGGCGCGCACGAGGACGTGATCGAACAGGCCGGGGCTGGGAAGTAAGGCGTCGAGCCCGTCGTCGATGCCATTGTTGCTGACGAGCACTGCTTCGGCCTCGATACCCAGTTCTTCCAGCAGCGCCAGTAGCAGGGCAGTCTTGCCCTTGCAGTCGCCATAGCGCCGCTGCCAGGTCTCCTCCGCGCTTGCCGGAGTCATCGCCCCTGTATTGAGCCCGACGTAAACATAGCGAACCTGTCGCGCCACCAGTTCCAGCGCCGCGCTGGCGCGGTCGAGGGGTGTTTCGTTCGTCCGCGCAATGCGGTCCGCTTCCTGCGCCACGGGTGAGCCTGCGGGGAGGGCGCTGGCATCGTCGAACAGCCTGTCGAAGCGCGAGGAAATGGCCGACCAACTTTTGAAATCGCTGAATTCCAGAACCCTTTGCCAATTATACCGTGGCGGCGCATCGCGTGGCGGAACAAGAGGTTCGGCGGAAACCGCCCGGATGGTGATGGCATTATCGCCGCGCGTGACAAGAGGTTCGAGATCCTGAGTCAGTCGGATCTGCGGCTTGTCGTCGGCATCTTCCCAACTGAGGCTGAGGTGCACAAGACCGGGCGCGGGCTCGGGCGCCAGCATCAGCAGGCCGAAGTCGCGGTCGGTTAGTGTCGGGTTGCCCGTGGGCACGGTGTAGGCCAGTTCCAGTTCGTCTCCCACGCGCAGGTCCGGCACGCGCAGCACGGCGGTGAGCAGGCCGTCGATCATCGCGGCTTCCAGTTGGTCCTCGCGGCGCAGGATTTCGAAGGAATTGTCTGCCAGTACGTCAATCGGTTCGCCGTCCCGGTGGATGCGCAGTCGGTGAACGGTGGGCGGCCCCGCAGCCGGATTCCAGGTAATTGCCACATTGCCCAGTTCCAGCGCGTTGGGATGTAGCAGGCGGGCCTGCATCATGTTGTAGGTAAGCTGCTGATCGCCATCGAGATGGACTTGCGAGTGCTGGCGTCGCCAGAACACCATGCCGCGGGCATCTTCTGGAGCATCGACGGGTTCGACGGTATCGACCCACGATGGTGCTGGCCCCATCAACACTTCCTGCGATTGGGCGAAGGCGGGCGTGGCAGTGGCAAGAGCACTGGCGAAAAGCAGCGCGCGGCAGAGCGGCGGATAAATGGTCATCCGCGCATCATTGCCTAATCAGGATTGAAAACAACCCCTTGCCGCGAAAAAAGCACGGTTCGCGGAGCTAGTTCTTGGGTTTTGGGCCGCCCGGCTTTTGCGACGGGGTGCGCAGACGGGAGCGGTGCGCATCCATATCCAGCACTTCACCAGGACCGTTATCTTCGCCCGAAAGCACACCCAGGCGCCGCGCGACTTCCTGGTAAGCCTCTTCCTCACCACCCAGATCACGGCGGAAACGATCCTTGTCCAGCTTCTCTCCACTGGTCATGTCCCAAAGGCGGCAGTTGTCTGGACTGAATTCGTCGGCAAGGATCACGCGGCTGAAATCGCCATCGAAGATGCGGCCGAATTCAAGCTTGAAATCCACCAGACGGATATCGACGGCGGCGAACATGCCGGAAAGGAAATCGTTGATGCGGATCGCCATGGCGGCGATATCCTGCATCTCTTCGTGGCTGGCCCAGTTGAAGCAGGCAATGTGCTCTTCCGCCACCAGCGGGTCGCCCAGCGCATCATCCTTCAGGTAATATTCCAGCAGCGTGTGCGGCAGCATCTCGCCTTCTTCCACGCCCAGACGCTTTGAAATAGAACCGGCGGCGACATTGCGCACGACCACTTCCAGCGGAATAATCTCCACCTGGCGCACCAATTGCTCGCGCATGTTCAAGCGGCGGATGAAATGGGTGGGGATACCGATATGGGCTAGCCGGGTGAACACATACTCGCTGATGCGGTTGTTGATCACGCCCTTGCCGTTGATCGTACCCTTCTTCTCGGCGTTGAAGGCAGTAGCATCATCCTTGAAATACTGGATGATCGTGCCGGGCTCAGGCCCTTCGTAAAGGATCTTGGCCTTGCCTTCGTAGATTTGGCGGCGGCGGGACATGGGCGGCAACCTTTCAGCAGCAAAAAAGCGAGCGCCCCGGCGGCGCGAACAATGTTCACGGGGTGCCGGGGCGCGAAGAAGCATGGCGTATACACCGAACACGGCGGCGGGGCAATCGGGCGCACGGGACAAGCGATTCGCTGGGGTCGGACTGCATGATCGGGACGAGTTCACCCTGCTTTGTCTCGCGTAAACAATGTGCTGTGAAATAGTGTAATGCAGGTTCGAAAATCGTGTTACCACTTCCTCTCCAATAACGGGGGACTACCGATATGAAGAAATTTGCATTCCTTGCAGTATTCGCGCTGGCCGCTTGCGGTGAAGCTGAAACAGAAGAGCCGATGGTAGAAGAAGAAGCCGTCGTGGAAGAGCCGACAGCCGAAGTTGCAATGGCCGCCGACGGCATGCCGATGGCCGGTACTTACGAAATTACCACGGCGGAAGGCGAAACCTACACGCAAGTCGTTTCGGAAGACGGCACTTACGTAAACACCATGCCCGACGGGACCGAAGTCAACGGAAGCTGGACATCCGAACGCCCGGACCAGTGGTGTGGCGCGTCTGAAGGCGAGGAAGCCGAATGCTCGACCGAAACGGTTGACGAGAACGGCGTCTGGACATCGACTTCGGATGACGATCCCGAAGACGTTGCTACTATCGTTCGCCTCGATTCCTGATCGCGAATATCGTTCGATACGAAGGGGCGCGGTACCGGCTGGCACCGCGCCCTTTCTTTATTCCAGCCCGCCAGGCGCGCCACCATCATTGTCGGTACGGCGTTGGTGCGGAACCTTGCTGCGTTCGATCATGCGGCCCAGGGTCATGCGCTGCACCAGCACGCTGAACAGCACCGCGCCAAAGGTGGCGGCCAGTAGCAGATCCCTTACAAGGCCCGCAGGCAGGGACAGCGCCAGCGCGATGGAAATGCCGCCGCGAAGCCCGCCCCACCACAATACGCCCCAAGCGCCATCCGCCTTGGGCTTGGCGGCGGGCACCACTGTGGTCGATAGCGTCACCGCCGCAGCACGGGCGAACAGGGTAATTGGAATGGCAGCCAGCATCAGCAGGCTTTCGTCCACGGCGGGCACCAGCACGATCATTTCCAGCCCGATCAGCAGGAACAGGACCGAATTGAGCAGTTCGTCCACCACTTCCCAAAAGCGGACCACGTACTCTCGGGTAATGTCGCTCATCGCGTAGGTGACGCCGTAGTTGCCGATCAGCAGACCTGCCACGGCCATCGCCAGCGGGCCGGAAATATGCAGCGCGGTGCACAGGGCATAGCCGCCCATCACCACGGCCAGCGTGATAGTCACCTCAAGCGCGTATTCATCCATCGAGCGCATGGCGCGAAAGCCGATGTAGCCAAAGACCAGCCCCACCAGCAGGCCGCCGCCCGCCTCGATCAGGAACAGGCGCGCGCCCTCTGCGACGCTGAATTCGGTGCCCGTCACCGCCGCGCCCAGCAGAATGGTGAACACCACGATGCCCACGCCATCGTTGAACAGGCTTTCACCCGCAACACTGGCCTGCAGGCTTTCGTCCACCTTCTCCTCTTTCAGCACGCCCAGCACGGCCACAGGATCGGTGGGCGCGATCAGCGCGCCAAAGACGAAATACCAGATCGGATCGAGACCGAGGTCGAGCAGAAGGCCAAGTCCCCAGGTCAACAGGCCCACGATCACTGTGGAGAGCAACACACCGACGGTGGACAGCAACAGCACCGGCAGCCAGTCGGCTTTCAACCTGTCAAGATCCACATGCAACGCACCGGCAAACAGCAGGAAGCTGAGCATGCCCTGCAGCAGCGTTTCGGTAAAGTTCATTTCCACCAGCAGGCGGGCAACCGTATCGTCCAGCGTGATGCCGGGCAAAACCGCATTGGCCACCAGCAGGCCAATGGCTGCGATCGCGCCCATCGCGGTCAGCCCTACGACATGGGGCAGCTTTATGTAGTGGTGGTTGAACCAGCCCAGCATTGCGCTGGCCACAACCAGCATGGCGGCAAGGTCGAAGGGAGAGAGTCCGGCGCTTTCGTGTTCCATGCCGAAGGCTTAGCCGCGCCGGAGGCGAAATCCTACCCCGCCAGCTTGGCCGCCGTGTTCGCCACGCGCCTGCCGAGGTATCTTGCGCCATCGATCTCGTCCCTGCTCGGCTGGCGGCTGCCGTCCGGCCCGGCGATTGTGGTGGCGCCATAGGGTGCGCCGCCTTTCACTTCGTCGACCCCGTCCTGGCCTTCGAAGCCGTAATCCAGCCCGATAATGGTCATGCCGAAGTGCATAAGGTTGGTAATCATGGAGAACAGCGTCGTCTCTTGCCCGCCATGCTGTGAATTGCTGCTGGTGAACACGGCGCCCGGCTTGCCGATCAGCGCGCCCGATGCCCACACGCCGCCGCAGGTATCGAGGAAGGCTGCCATCTGGCTGGGCAGGCGGCCAAAGCGGGTGGGCGCGCCCAGCACCATGCCGTCGTAATCGCCCAGCACGTCCGGCCTCTCTATCAGCGGATGATCCTCGTTCGTCTGGAAGCCGAAGTTCTTCACGATGTCTTCCGGTGCGGTTTCAGGCACGCGGCGAATGTCGGCCTCGTGGCCTGCGTCGCGGATGCCGTCTGCCACGGCTTCTGCCATGGTCGAGTTGTGTCCGTAGGAAGAATAGTAGAGTACGAGGATACGAGCCATGTTGGTCCTTTCGCTTACCGTGAAGGCTGCCGCGCCGCGCTGTTCGGTCAAGGAAAGGCGCGCGCGAACAGGTGTCGTCCGTTTATGGAATGACGGACGACCTCGACAGGTTCCGCGTTGTACCATCCAATACGAGAGCGAAGTCGCCGCTCTGCATGGAGACGATCGGCTAACCGGTGTCACGCTGGCCGGTCCTGATGGCGAGACCGAAGTGGAAACGAAGGGGCTCTTCATCATGATCGGGGCGGCGCCCAACACAGGCTGGCTGAACGACATGGCCAAGCTGGACGAACGCGGCTTTGTAGTTACCGGAGAAGCGGCGAGCGCTGCCAGCCAGTACGAAACCTCGACGCCGGGCATCTATGCCATCGGCGACGTGCGATCAGGCTCGGTCAAGCGCGTGGCCAGCGCCGTGGGAGAAGGGTCCGTGGTGATCTCTGCCGCATGTAACCACGTAGCCGCTCAGCTGGATAAAGAGGATCGAGACTAAGAGAGCCATTCGCAGACGTAGGTTCGAACCCACCAGGGTTCGCAAGGCCGAATGGCCGCCCGAGCCAATGCAAGGAAAGCCAAGCGGGCGGAGGCCCGCGCGCGGCGTTTGAGCGCTAAAAAAATGGTGCCCGGGGGCGGATTCGAACCACCGACACGACGATTTTCAGTCGTCTGCTCTACCCCTGAGCTACCCAGGCAATCTTGAGGCTGCGAGCGGCAATTGTCTGGCTCGCGGTCAAGGGAAGCGCGCCTATGGCGAACCCTCGTGCGCTTGGCAAGACCCCAATTCAGTCTTCGGTCGCAATATCTTCCGGTGCGGCTGGCGGGCCGGGCACGGCGTAGCCATCGTTGAACCACTGGGCCAGGTCACGGTCGCGGCAGCGGCTGGAACAGAAGGGGCTGAATTCCTCTGTGCGAGCTTTCTTGCAGATGGGGCAGGGTTTTTTGGTCATCGCGCAACAATCTGGGCGTGGGGCGAGAAGAGTGCAACATTCTCCAGAGCAGCAATCACCAGTTCGCGGCCAGTCCGCCGACGCAATTCGTCAAGCCATTCGCGCCGCAGTTCAGGTTCCAGCGCCGGGTTGACCTGGAGAAGCAACCGACCCGGTCCCTCAAGCAGTTCGGCGTGGCGCAACAGTTGGAAGGCAGCCGCCTCCAGCCGATCATAACGGATGCGGTGCAGCAACGACGGGCGTTCCAGCCGGGCAACGATCTGCACGAATCCGAAGCCGTTCATGGCCGTGCGTTCGTGCGGCCAGTCGGCCAGCGCATCGGCCAGAGCATCATCCACCGCGCGCCGATCGGGTTTCGTGGCAAGCGTGGGGAAATCGATGCCGATGGATCCACCCAGGTCGAACCTCCGTAAAGAGGCGGCGATGACGGGGACTGCGACACGCGCAGCCTGAAGCGGTGTCATCGCGCTGTCGATGTCGATCAGCGTCATCGCCGGTGTGGGGCTGAAATACAGCATCCCTTCGTGCATGGAAACGTGCTGGTCAAAGGCTTCGCCAAGAAGTTCGTCCCAATCGCACTCCGGAAACCGGCGGACGATGCGCACATCATGGCCAGCATTTCGTAGGCCGTCTGCCAGCGACGCGCCGTGCGAAAGCGGCTTTTTGGTTGGTCGAACCTGCGCCAGCTTTCCGCGGGACGCTTCGGATAACCGGGCACGGGTAACCTCCACCCGGATTGTCGCGCCTTCGGAAGCATCGCGCGAAAGGTGGCTAACCAGCGCGCGCTCCTTGTCGTCGAATTCAACCAATCCCCTTGTTGAACTTGCGGAGCGCGACACGAGCTTTGCGATCAAGACCTGGCCAGGGCGCAGGTCTGCATGCCGTGCCAGCCGTGCATCGGTAATGGTTGCGCCATCAAGGCGGATGGCGCGATCCTCGCCGATCCCCTCTTCAAGGAGCCACTCAGACAATGGCAAACCCGGCGGCTTTCAGCAGCACGCGCGTTTCATACAAGGGCAGGCCGACGACACCGGAATGACTTCCCTGTATCCACGGGATCAGGGCCTCTGCCATGCCTTGTATCGCATAGCCGCCAGCCTTGCCCTTCCATTCGCCGCCGGCGATGTAGGCGTCGATTTCGGCAGGAGACAGGCGCTTGAACTTCAGCTGTGTCTCGCTCAGCTTGTCGCGGATCGTGCCGTCAGGGTAGGCCAGCGCCACGGCGGAAAGCACGCGGTGTCGGCGGCCCGAGAGCAGTTGCAGGCAATCGCGCGCGGTTGCTTCGTCCTCGGCCTTGGGCAGGATACGGCGTCCGGCGGCGACAACCGTATCACCTGCCAGCACATGCGCGCCCGCACCATCGACGATGCGCGCCTTTTCACGGGCCATGCGCAGCGCATAGTCACGCGGCAGTTCGGCGGCGCGGGGTGTCTCGTCTATATCGGCAGGGATAACCGCGTCGGGTTCGATACCCAGCCGCGCCAGCCATTCGCGGCGACGCGGGCTGGCGGAAGCGAGGACGAGTTTCAGCGGATCGGAAGCCACGGGGCGCTGGTTCGCGCCTTAGCCGGTATATCCCGGCGGTCCGCCGCGACCCGGCATGAAGCGATAGGTAATACGCGCCTTGGTCAGGTCGTAGGGCGTCAGTTCGCACAACACCTCGTCACCCACCAGCACACGAATGCGGTTCTTGCGCATGCGGCCTGCGGTGTGACCCAAAACCTCGTGGCCGTTCTCGAGCTCGACGCGGAACATTGCGTTGGGCAGCAGTTCAACCACCTTGCCGCGCATTTCGAGAAGTTCTTCCTTAGCCATTCAGTCTATTGGTCCTTGTGCTTAATCAAAGTGCGTGATCGGGATGCCAGTTCGGTGAAATCACCTTGTGCAGGCCGCGGCCTTTAGCCGCCCTTTGCGCAAATTGGAAGATAGGCCGTGTATCCTGGCTTTAAAGGTCTGACAGGTGCGATACATCTGCGACAAAATACGACAAGGGACTGTATTGCCAGCGTAAGCGTTGCTGATCATACGCACAGCCCAAGGGGGACGCAATTTCAGTCCGGAGAATTCCGATTCTTAAAATTTCGATGTCATGCAGCGCCCTGGCGATCAGCGCAGCGCTGTGCACCGCTCCCATCCAGTCAGCATTGGCGCAGGAAGCCGCCCCCGAACCCGCACCCCCCAGTGCGCAGGACGGGTCGGGCGCATCCGACGGCGCGTCGTCTGATGACGACGTGAACACTATAATCGTCCTTGGCGCGCGGTTAATCGATCAGGTCGACGCACCAGAACCGCCTATCCTGACGCTGGATGCCGAAGATATCGCGGCCTACGGCGCAGGTTCCATCGAGGAATTGCTGGAAGCGCTGGGGCCGCAGGTCAATTCATCGCGCGGACGCGGTGGCAGTGGCGGCTTTGGCGGCGGCGGCGGGCCGGTAATCCTGGTAAACGGCGTACGCATCTCGTCCTTCCGCGAATTGCGCAGCTATCCGCCCGAAGCCATAGAGCGCACCGAGGTATTCAGCGAGTCGGTAGCCCAGCGATACGGCTACTCGCCGGACCAGCGCGTGGTGAATTTTATCCTGAAAGACAATTTCTCCAGCCGCGAGATCGAGGTGGAATACAGCCAGCCCTTCGATGGCGGATTTTCCACGCAGGAAGTGGAAGGCACTTATCTGCGTATCGACGGGCCAAGTCGGCTCAATCTCAATGTCGAATGGGAAAATTCCAGCCCGCTGACGGAGGCGGAGCGCGGTATCGTGCAGACACAAAGCAGCATCCCCGATGTCGCGACGGACCCCGATCCCGCACAGTTCCGCACCCTCGTGGCCGATACCGCTGGCGTCGAAGCGACGGCCAACTGGACCACGCAGCTTGGCGAAGGTGGCCCCTCTCTATCGCTCAACGCGACGTATGAACGCAGCGATAGCCTTCGCCTGCAAGGTCTGGATACGGTATTGTTGACCGATTCCGATGGCAATTCGGCTCTGCGCGCGTTCAATGAGGATGATCCGCTGACGGTGGACAGCCGTAGCGAAAACTATTCGGTCGGCAGCACGCTGAATTTGCGCGCGGGTGACTGGGAAGTAACCGGTACGCTGGACGGCACCTATTCCGATACGGTCAGCCGCACGCAGCAGGGCGTCGATACCAGCGCGTTTCTGGCAGATGCCGCAGCCGACCTGCTGCCGATCACTGCCGATCTTGGCGCATTCTCCGCTGCGGATTTCGATGAAAGCTTGAGCGATACCTATACCGTCAATGCACTGGCGACGGCGCGCGGTAATCCAATCTACCTGCCTTCGGGCGACGTGGCGGTGACATTGCGCAGCGGCTACCGCTGGAACCGCATCGAAAGCAGCGACACGCGCGCGTTTGGCGGTGACGTTCAATTGACGCGGGGGCAAGTCTTCGGCGGCGCGAACATTTCCGTTCCGCTTACCAGCCGGGATGAGGACTTTCTGGATGAAATAGGCGATCTCACGCTCAATTTGAATGCGGGCGTGGAACACCTTTCGGACTTCGGTACCCTGCAGGACTGGACCGTCGGCCTGACATGGGGCGTCACCGAAAACCTTACTGTGACTGCCAATCACATCAACCGCGAGGTTGCGCCGACCCTGAGCCAATTGGGCGCCCCGGCAATCGCCACGCCCAATGTGCAGTTGTTCGATATAGCCAACAACGAATCGGTGCTGGCAACCGTAATCTCTGGCGGCAATCCGGATCTGCCGGCGCAATCGCAGAGCGACTGGACAATCGGCCTGATATGGGAATTGCCCTTCATCGACGATGCCACTGTGTCGCTCGACTATTTCGACAACCATTCAGATGACGTAACCAGCGGCCTTCCCACCCTGACGCCGGCGATAGAGGCAGCATTTCCGGACCGCGTTACCCGCGATATAACCGGGCAACTGGTGCAGCTGGACGATCGCTTCGTGACCTTTGCCGAGCGTGACGAGAAGCGCCTGCAATTCGGCCTTAACCTGTCTGGACGGATCGGTGGCAATGATGCAGGCGGCGGCGACAGGAGCGGCGAACGCTCACCGCGCGATTCATCTGCAGGCGCGGGTGGCAGCGGAGCTGATCGTTCACGCAATCCGCGCAATGCAGAGCGCGTGGAGCAGATGCGCGCGATGTTCTGCGAACAGGAGCCGGACGCATTGCTGAACCTGTTCAGCCGCGCCCTTGCTGCACAGGCTGCGGGAGAAGAACCTCCGCTTGGTGCAGATGGCGAACCGATCATAATTCCGCCGCGTATGTTGCAGCGGCTGGCTGGCGACAACGGCGAGATCGATCCCGAACGCTTTGCCGCAATTCGCGAACGCATCTGCAATGCAGAAAGCGCGCAAGCTGAGGGCGTGCCGCGTCAAGCGCGGAGCGAAGGCGGCCGCGGTTCCGGACGTGGCGGCGGCGGCGGCGGGCGGATGAACCGCCTGATGAACCAGAATGACGATGGTCCACCGACGGGCCGCTGGTTCTTCAATCTCGATTACACGCTGGAACTGGACAGCACCGTGCTGATTGCCGATGGCATTCCGCGACTGGACCTGCTGGACGGCGATGCGCTTTCGGGCGGAGGTGAGCCGCGCCACGGTGTGCGGGCGCGCGGCGGCGTGTTCTACGATGGTTTCGGAGCGATCGTGTTCGCCAATTACACCGGCTCATCGCGGCTGGATGGGTCAGGCCTGGTAGATAGCACCGATCTGTTCTTCGATGATTACATCACGTTCAGCCTACGCGCGTTTGCCGATCTGGGAAGTCGCGAAAGCCTCGTCGAGGACGTGCCCTTCCTTGAAGGTTCGCGCGTCGGCCTGAGACTGAGCAATATCTTCGATGCCCGCCAGAGCGTAGTGGATAGCAACGGTATCACGCCGCAAAGCTATCAGCCCTTTTTGGTGGACCCGGTAGGACGCAGTTTCGAAATCGAATTTCGCAAGATGTTCTGATGAGAATGGTGCGGGGCCGGACGCGCGGTCCGGCTCCGCTGATCTCGTGATGGCTTGTTACCCGGCGCAGTTGAAGGGCAGGGTGGCAACCTGTCCCCGATTGGATCAGCTTAGTGTATCGGGCGATCAGGTTATAAACTTTGGGCCGCGGCATGCGCAGACGCCCAAGCCCACTGGAAATTGTAGCCACCCAGCCATCCGGTTACGTCCACGGCTTCCCCGATGGCATGAAGGCCGGGCACCTTGCGCGCTTCCATTGTCTTGGAGGACAGTTCGCTGGTGTCGATCCCGCCCACGGTTACTTCCGCCTTGGCGAAGCCTTCGGTGCCGTTGGGACGGAAGGCCCATGCTGCCAGGTGACGCTCCGCCGCGCGCAGGGCCTTGTCCGGTAGGTTGCCCAGATCGCCTGTCAGTTCCAGACGATCCGCTAATATATCTGCCAGTCTGGCAGGCAAATGATCGCGCAGCACGGTACGCAGGCTCGCCGAGGGGCGGGTGCGCTTCTCGTCGATCAACCAGTCCGGCATTGCATCGGGCAGGAAATTCAACAGTACGGAATCGCCGGGCCGCCAATAGCTGCTGACCTGCAGGATGGCAGGGCCGGAAAGCCCGCGATGCGTCATCAATGCGGCTTCGCGAAAGGTCGCTGTGTTGGCGCTGGCCTCCACCTCGGCAGAAACGCCGGAAAGCTCACGGAACAGCACATCCTCTCCGCCCAGCGTCAACGGAACGAGGGCAGGGCGCGGTTCCACCACCTTCAGGCCGAACTGCCGCGCCAGCCCATAGGCGAAATCGCTTGCCCCCATTTTGGGAATGGAAGGCCCGCCGGTGGCGATCACCAGCGCAGGCGCTCTGACACTGCCGTTCTGCGTGGTGATGGTGAACTGCGACCCATCGTGGGCGACATCGGACACGCTCTGGTTGCAGCGAATGTCGACAATGCCCGGACCGGCGGCACATTCGTCCAGCAACATCTGCAAGATCTGCTTCGCGCTGCCATCGCAGAACAACTGGCCCAGCGTCTTTTCGTGCCAGGCGATCTGGTGCTTCTCCACCAGGTCGAGGAAATCGCGCGCAGTGTAGCGGCTGAGCGCGGACTTGGCGAAATGGCGGTTGCTGGAAATGTAATGAGCCGGACTCGCGCCGATATTGGTGAAATTGCACCGTCCGCCGCCGGATATCAGTATCTTCTTGCCCACCGTTCCCGCGCGTTCCAGCACCAATACGTTGCGTCCGCGCTGACCCGCGAGCGCAGCACACAGCAGCCCGGCCGCGCCGCCGCCCAGAACGATTGCATCGAAAGTGGATTCCATGGGGCCTGCGTTAGTCACGAATGGGCCCAAGGTTCAAGATTACTTGAAGCGCGCGGCACCGGCATGGCCTAGTCGGCGGCAACAGCCCTTTGTCGCATGGCGGTGAAATACAGTGCTGTGCCGACGAGGAATATCAGCCCCAACATCTGGAAAGCTTCCGCACTGGCATGGCTGGCAACCCACACGGTGGATAGCGCCGCCAGCATCGCCAGCGGCAGGTGCCATAGGGGCGCTTTCGCTTCATCGCGATGTTGAAGGACAGGCAGGGCAAGGGCGGACAGCAGATACATCACCAGTCGCGAGAGCGTGCTGGCGACCGCCAGTGCAGCAAACCCAGCCCAGAGGCTGAACATGATCGCCACCCCGCCGTAGAACAGTATGGAGACATCGGGCGTCTGGAACCGGGCCGAGACATGGGCGAACATGCGCGGCAAGGTGCCTTGTTCGCCCATGCCATAGGTCATGCGAGGGATCACGATACCGCCATTGAGGATATTGGCACCGATGGAAAAGGCAGCCGCAATCGAAATGACGATCACGCCCGCTTGTCCCGCCACCACGTTGGCAGCGGCGGCCAGCGCGCTTTCGCCTTCGCCTGCTTGCGGGGCGATGGCCAGATAGGACCAGATTACCAGCATATAGAACAGCGCAACGGCAGCGATCGTGGTAAGCAGGGCTAGTGGAATGGTACGGCGCGGGTTGCGCAGTTCCCCGGCGGGGAAATTGGCATTCTCGAACGCCATGTAGGCATAGAAGGTCAGCAGCACGACGCTTTCGAACTCGGTAAATTGCGGCAGGCTGAACCCGACCGACGGATCGCGCGTCAGCAGGCCGAAACCGATCAACCCTACCAAGGGCAGCAGTTTGACCGCTGTCATCACGCCCAGAGCGCGCACCGATGCGCGCATACCGACAAGATTGATAAGCGTGATGAAGGCAATGAAGGCGATTACCGCAGCGGCGCGTAGCGTGGGATCATCCAGCACCGGGAACAGCACCGCGATGTAGGCAATGGCTACCTGCGTGTTCGCCGCCACGGCCACCACCGCACTGGCATAACGCATCCAGCCCGACTGGAAACCGACGAAGGAGCCAAAGGCGGCATGTGCATAGAGGACCGGCCCGCCGTGACTGTCGAAACGGGTGGCCAACATCGCGAAGACGAAGGCCAGGGGTGCTATCAGGATCGCCCCCAGCAGCATCATCCAGGGTGCGAAATTGCCCACAGCGGCCACCAGAATGGCGGGCATGGCAAAGATGCCGGCGCCGATCATTCCGTTCACCGGGAACAGCGCCGTGCCCCAGAAACCCACCGTACGCGGCAGGGCAGCGGTCTTTTCCATGCGGTTTCCCCGTTCAAAACCCGAAAGACGCACGCTGCCCTGTGGGGAGGTTGCGCGCAAGCTTTGCCAAGCGGGCAGTCACCACCTATCTCGCACTGCATGAGCCGAAGCGAAGCCGGATCCCCACAAGACCCGCGAGGAGCGGAGCGTTTCAACGAGGAACGTGCCACCTACACGGTGAAAGGCAGCACGCGGCCCGACCTTGAGGCCGGGGTGGCGGCTATCCGCGAGGTGGTGAAGACGCTGAAGCCAAAGCCCGGCGTCTATCGCATGCTGGATGCGCGCGGAGACGTGCTTTACGTGGGCAAGGCGCGCAGCCTGAAGGCGCGCGTGGCCAATTACACCCAGGTGAAGAACCTCACCAATCGCTTGCAGCGCATGGTCAGCCAGTGCCGCGCGATGGAAATCGTCACCACCAATTCGGAGGCCGAGGCGCTGCTGCTGGAAGCGCAGTTCATCAAGCGTTTCCGCCCGCCTTACAACGTATTGCTGCGCGACGACAAAAGCTTCCCATTCATCCTGCTGCGCGAGGGACATGATTTTCCGCGTATTCAGAAGCATCGCGGCGCACGCAGGGCCAAGGGCAATTACTATGGCCCCTTTGCCAGCGCCGGATCGGTGAACACCACGATAAACGCGCTGCAGAAACTGTTCTTGCTAAGGTCTTGCACCGACAGCTTTTTTAGCCGTCGTGACCGGCCCTGTCTGCTCTATCAGATTAAGCGGTGCAGCGCGCCGTGCGTCGGGCGGATAGACAAGGAAGGCTATGACCAGCTGTTGCAGGAAGCGAGGGATTTCCTCGGCGGCAAATCGGGCGCAGTGCAGACGCGCATCGAGGAGCAGATGAAGCAGGCGGCTGAAGACCTGGACTTCGAAACCGCCGCTCTGCTGCGCGACCGGCTGCGGGCGGCGACATTCATTCAGGGATCGCAAGCCATCAATGCCGATGGCGTGGGCGATGCCGATGTCTTCGCGCTGGCGGCCAAGGGCGGGCAGATCGGCGTGCAGGGTTTCTTCGTGCGTGGAGGGCAGAACTGGGGACACAAGGCTTTCTTTCCCACGCACACGCAGGATCTGGACAAGGACGAGGTGCTGGCCCGCGTGCTGGCCCAATTCTACGAGGAAGTGCCACCGCCCCGCACCATCCTGGTCGACCGCGATCTGCCTGAACAGGAATTGCTGGAGGAGGCATTCGGCGAACTGGCAGGGCGCAGGGTGCAGATCAGCGTTCCCCAGCGCGGCGAACGGCGCAGGCTGATGGAACAGGCCAGTCGCAACGCGACAGAAGCGCTGGACCGGCGGTTGGCCGAAACCGGCACGCAGGCGAAAATCATGCGCGAAATGTCTGAATTTCTGGAATTGCCCGACATTCCCACCCGCATCGAAATTTACGACAACAGCCATATTCAGGGCAGCAAGGCGGTGGGCGCGATGGTGGTGGCGGGGCCGGAAGGCTTCCTGAAAAACCAGTATCGCAAGTTCAACATCAAGAGCGCACAGACCAACGACGATTTTGCCATGATGCGCGAGGTGATGCACCGCCGCTTCAGCCGTGCGATGAAGGAAGACCCGGATCGCGAAGGGGGGCTCTGGCCCGATCTGGTACTGCTGGATGGCGGCAAGGGACAGATGTCTTCTGTGCGCGACACGCTGGAGGAGCTGGGTATCGAGGACGTGCCCCTGATCGGCATCGCCAAGGGGCCGCATCACGGGCGCGAAGGGCGCGAAGTGTTCCACTTTCCCGATGGGCGCGAAAAGACGCTGCCGGTCAATTCGCCCGTACTGTTCTATCTGCAACGCTTGCGGGACGAGGTGCACCGCTTTGCCATCGGTGCGCACCGGGCAAAGCGCAGTCGCGCGATCAGCGCATCTCCACTGGACGAAATCCCCGGCATCGGTCCTTCACGAAAGCGCGCCTTGCTGCTGCATTTTGGCACGGCGAGCAAGGTGCGCGCTGCCTCTCTGGAGGACTTGCAGCGCGTACCCGGGGTCAGCGCCAGCGTGGCGCAGACGATCTACGATTTTTACCACGCAGGAGGGTAGTCCTCCACTCAAGCGGCTGTGTTGGCGTCCGCCTTCAACCGTCGTTCCTGAAAGGCGAAGCGCGCGGCCTTGCCGACATCGCGCTGGAACGATGAATTCACGATACCGCCTACCGCAGATCCTACGACAGGAACGATCATGCCCGCGCGCTTGCGGAATGACGTAAGCGCGATGGCCCTGGAAACGCGTTCCACCTGATCGATGACCGGGGTAATTTCCTCGTGATCGGCGTTCACCAATTCACCGTCCGGCCCGATGGCCGCTTCCAGTGCGGCGATACGCTTAGCGCGTTCTGCGGGATCATCGAGAGCCGACAGTTCCAGCACCTGCAGGCGGAACAGCTTTTCCTGCGCACCATCGCCCGCGTAACCATAGGCCTTGCCCGTATCGCGGATCACGCGAAGGGCGATGGCGATAGTTGCGGGGATATCGAGGCCAGCCGTCATCACGCCGCCGAAACCTGCCGCAGCGCCGCTGGCACCGCTGATGCCGCTGGCGGCGCGCGATACGCTTTTCGCGGCATCGTATGCTGCTTGAAGATCGCCGGTGTCGTGGGTGAAATTCACCAGTTTCGGCGCAGCTACGGCTGTATCCAGCCCTTTCAGAACTGCTTCCACCAAGTTATTTGGCACCATGCCGGCAATAGCCTTTCCGAAAGGGTGTGTAAGGCGTTCTACCCCGCGGCCCAGCCACGATGGCTTGCTGCGACGATAGCGGGCCATGCTCAGGTAACGTCGATCGGCCAACCATGTTCCGCGCGGTGCAAGGTCAGGTGTGACGCAGCATGCCTTCCTGGGAGACGCTGGCGACCAACCTGCCATCACGCCTGAAAATCTGCCCCCGCCCGAATCCCCGGGCATGGCCGGACCACGGGCTTTCCGTCACGTAAAGCAGCCACTCGTCGGTCCGGAAGCTGTCGTGAAACCACAGGGCATGATCGAGGCTGGCACCCTTTATCGTATTGTCCAGCATGCTGACGCCATGCGGCTGCAGGGCGGTGCCCAGCAATTGATAATCGGAAATATAAGCCAGCATGGCGCGATGCACCGATGGGTCGGACGGGAGCGAGGAGACGGTGCGGAACCAGACGTGGCTGATCGGATCGCGCTCTTGCGGATCAAACCAGTCGCGCGGCTCCACGGACCTGAAATCGATCGGCGAAGCACGCAGGACTAGTCGCTTGAGCGGACTATCGGGCAATGTTTCCGCCGATTTTTTACGCAACACCGCATCCGAAACAAGTTCGTCCGGACCGGGAACATCGGGCATTTGCGGAGCCTGGTGGTCCGGGCCGTCCACAGGAACCTGGAACGACGCGGTAAGGTTCAGGATCGGCTTGCCTTCCTGGCTGGCCACCACCCGGCGGTTGGAAAAGCTGCGCCCGTCAAGGTCGCGCTTTACGCGGTATTCGATCGGCAGATCGTCGCTGCCGGCGCGCAGGAAGTAGGCGTGCAGCGAATGCACCTCGCGCGCGTCGTCCACCGTTCGACGGGCAGCGCCAAGAGCCTGTGCGATGGCCTGTCCGCCAAAGACACGGCCCGTTCCGTCAGGACGCCGCCTGCCGATGAAGCGGTCTCCTCCCTTGGGTTCCAGATCCAGCAGGAGAACAAGGTCTGCGACAAGTTGTTCAGGCGTGTGTGACGATTGCGAAGCCATCTGCGCGCCATCGCGCGCCTGCCTCCATTCGTCAAGCAAGAGACCTTCAGAGAAGTCCCGGAATGCGGCGGGCGACCCGGCAGGCGAGGGCCTTGAGCCGATTTTGTCGTGGCCAGCGCTGCGGCGGTTTCGGCTGCATTCCGTATTTGCGCAGCAGGTGGTTGAACGCACGGGCATCCGCTTCGTTATAACTCCAGCGGGATCGCCAGGTAATCGACAGCGAGATCGAGGGACTCGGCCCGTTGCGCACGTAATGCGGTGCCATCACCGGCACGTACAGCGCATCGCCCGGCTCGAGTTCGAACGTCATCCCGTAATCGTGAAAGCTCTCGTCCCAATGTAGTTCGCGCGGGCCTCCAGTGTGATAGGCCTCATGCACGCTGTCTGGTGCAATCCGCGTGTCGCCAGCCTGGAAGACCGTCATCGCCTTGGTCCCGCGCAATTGCAGCAGGATATTATGTTCCGGATCGAAGTGGAGGGGCGTTACCGCTCCGGGGCTGGAGATGAAGATGAAACCCTGTGGTGTCAGCAATTCGCCGGTCGTGGGTTCGATCACTTCGCGGATTTCATCCAGCAGCTCGTGCAGCATGCCGGCATAGGATGGGTTCTGCTCTATGTTCTTCAGCACCGCCCAGCTGTTCGCCGTATCGATATTCCGGATCGTGTCGCCGATGGAAAGGCCGGTGGCTTCCGGCTTGCCGGTTACACCTAGGGGCAAGTCTCCGCGATTGTATTCGACGCTTCTGGGGGAGAGGTCCTGTGCCAGCGCGGCCAGTGCCTCCCGTTCCAGCAAAGGGTGATCGACAAGATCGTGCGTCAGTTTGGTAGCGCCTTCGGGATAGGATGCACTGAAATACGCCCGGCTGCGAATGAGAAAGACCTGCTTTGCGCCGATGGACCGTCCGTGGAGATTGCCGACATAGTGACTCATACAATACCTCCTGCGCCATGTCCGGTCTCTAACCGGATCACTGCTGCAAAGGCTGCTTGCCGCAGTCGGCCACCCACGCCGATCGACAGCCGTTCGATCACCCGTCGCTCTCGCCAGACATGGTCGATCATGGGGTGGTCCGGCGAGGCACAGCTGTCTGCCCATGCGAACCCGTCTTTATCCAACAGGCCAAGGTTTTCGCGTTGAAGGAGAACGCCAGGAGAAAAACGGGCGTAGTCCTCGTCATAGGTGGTCTTGAAGGAAAAAGCGTGGTTGCCGGTCATAAAGCTGGCGAGCATTGCGACTGGCTTGCCATTCAGCCTCAGGGCAAGCCGTTCCAGCCTGCCGCGCGCAGCGGCACCCGCCAGGGCGTGGTGGAAAATGGCCCGCGTGGCTTCGTCGGATTGCAGGGCAGACCCGGCTTCCCCTTTCCAGCCGCTTTCCTCCAGTTGGAGGAAGTCACGCGTCCAGTCGGCAACATGCGTGTAATCGGTCAGCCGTTCTATCACCAGATCGCCCTCTTCGGCGAGACGGCGTTGCTGGCGGCGCAATTCCTTGCGCTTCTTGGACGAAAGCGAGTCGGCGAAATAATCTTCTGCAGATTGCCCTGTCTGGAGCATGGCCCGCTCCTCGCTGAACACTTTCGCCGCGGGGCGTTTGTATTCTGCCAGCACGGTCTTGAGCGCATCCCGTAGCGGACCGTCCGCTGGCACATGCGAGAGATGCAGGAACAGCGCCAATCCCGGCTTCCTGTCACACCACGCCAGAAGCGCGCGCCAGAATTCCTGCTCAAGGCCTCTGGCTACCAGCGGCTGGCCAAAAAAGCAGTTGGAATGCAGCCAGTTGCGTAGGTGCGGTATGGGGTGGCCGTAATAGTCGCGCATACGCAATACCGGCATCAGGCCCGCAAGTTGCCCGTCTGCCTGCATGGCAAGCAATTCGACATTGCAGTTCGTATCCAGCGCCCGCAGCGATGGCAGCAGGTACCAGCTTTCATAGAACGGATTGGGCTCCGTGGCGCATTGGGCAAGCGCATCCCACGCAGCGATCCTTTCTCGCCGTTCGAAGTCGCGCCAGTCGTGCTCCTCCACCAGCACGCGGGGTGCAGAGATCCGGTCTGCCGCAGGGGTAAAGCCGTCGCCTGCAGCGCCAAGCCTCTGATGAGACAGGGGAAAAGGGGCATCATGTGCCAATGAAGAAGGTTAACCTCTGCGCTTTTGGGAACGTGGAGAACATGGTCGTCACCTAGGGTAGAAGGCAACAAGGAAACTTTAAGCAGCAAGGTAAAGAAAACCCTGTCCGGCGGGTGCCGGACAGGGTTCAAGTTGACCAATAAAGGTATGTTTCGATCAGACCGCCAGTGCTGCCAGCAGCAGCAGGGCGACGATATTCGTGATCTTGATCATGGGGTTAACCGCCGGGCCGGCAGTATCCTTGTAAGGATCGCCCACGGTATCACCGGTAACAGCGGCATGGTGGGCGTCGGAGCCCTTGCCGCCGTGATTTCCGTCCTCGATATATTTCTTGGCGTTATCCCAAGCACCGCCACCGGCAGTCATGGAAAGCGCCACGAACAGGCCGCCCACGATCACGCCGAGGAGCAATGCCCCCAGCGCAGCGAAGGCGTTTTCCTGCCCGGCCACCAGGAAGATGACGAAGTACACCACGATGGGCGCCAGCACCGGCAGCAGCGAGGGAATGATCATTTCCTTGATCGCAGCCTTGGTAACAAGGTCCACCGTACGAGCGTAATCGGGCTTCTCGGAATAGTCCATGATGCCCGGCTTTTCCCTGAACTGGGCACGCACGTCCTTCACCACGTCGCCCGCGGCGCGGCCAACGGCAGTCATGCCCATGGCGGCGAACAGGTATGGCAACAACGCGCCCAGCAGCAGCCCGACGATGACGTATGGATTTTCAAGGCTGAAATCGACGTCGGCCGCCGGGAACAGCTCTGCCAGATCGGTGGTGTATGCAGCGAACAGCACGAGGGCCGCCAGCGCTGCCGAACCAATGGCATAGCCCTTGGTCACCGCCTTGGTGGTGTTGCCCACGGCGTCCAGCGCATCGGTCTTCTCCCGAACGCTGTCGTCCAACCCTGCCATTTCGGCAATACCGCCGGCGTTGTCGGTCACGGGTCCATAGGCATCCAGCGCCACGACCATGCCGGCCAGCGCCAGCATTGCAGTAGCGGCATAGGCGATGCCCATCAGGCCAGCGAGTTGATAACTGCCGATGATGCCCGCGATGATGGCGAGCGTTGGCAGCGCTGTGGATTCAAGGCTGATGGCAAGGCCCTGGATCACATTGGTGCCATGGCCCGTTTCCGAAGCCTTGGCGATGGAGCGGACCGGGCGGAAATTGGTGCCCGTGTAATACTCCGTGATCCAGATGATGATGCCGGTCAGCAACAGACCGATGACCGAGCACCAGAACAGGTCCATCCCGGTAAACGGTGCCAGCGCCGAAGTACCTTCCTCCGCCAGCGGTGCGCCTGCATCGATATTGCCGAGGTTCTCTCCGCCGATAACCGCATTCATGTCGCCCAGCGCATATTGCGTGACGAGGTAAATCAGCGGAATGGCCAGGACGGCCGTGACGATGAAGCCCTTGTACATGGCTCCCATCACATTCGTGCTATTGCCAAGGCGCACGAAATAGGTGCCGATGATGCTGGTAACGATGCAGGCACCGCCGATCAGCAGGGGCAGGGCGACAAGGCCGGAGAACACATCGGCACTGGTATCGGCCAGCAGCAGCAGCGTCAGCACCATGGTGGCGCCCACGGTAACAACGTAGGTCTCGAACAGGTCGGCAGCCATGCCGGCGCAGTCGCCCACATTGTCGCCCACGTTGTCCGCGATTACGGCGGGATTGCGGGGGTCATCTTCCGGAATGCCCGCTTCCACCTTGCCGACGAGGTCTGCACCCACGTCTGCCGCCTTGGTGAAGATACCTCCGCCCAGACGCGCGAAGATGGAGATGAGCGAGGCACCGAAAGCCAGCGCTACCAGCGCATCCACGATTTCGCGCCGTTCGCCAGCTTCCACCAGTGAAAGGCCCACGACATTGGTCAGCACGTAATAGAATACCGCGATGGCCAGAAGAGCGAGGCCCGCTACCAGCATGCCGGTGATCGCGCCCGCGCGGAATGCCAGCGTAAGCCCTTCCTGCAGACCCTTCATCGCCGCAGCCGCAGTGCGCAGGTTCGATTTCACCGAGATGTTCATGCCGATAAAACCGGCAACGCCCGAAAGGATCGCGCCGATGGCAAAGCCAATGGCACTAAGCGGCCCAAGGAACAGGAACACCAGCACGGCCACGACCACCCCGACGATGGCGATGGTGGTGTATTGGCGTTTCAGATAGGCCTGTGCGCCTTCCTGGATGGCGCCTGCGATTTCCTGCATTTTCTCGTTGCCAGGATCGGCGCCGAGAACCTGGCGACTGGTCACAAAGCCGTAAACAACGGCGAGCAGTCCCAGGACAATAGCGATAAGTATAAGGTCCATGACCTGCTATTCCCCTCTTCCCTAAGTTATGACGGCCCGGTTATCCAGGTCCGCAAGGGGCATAGGGCTAACACAAAGGGGGCCATTCACAAGTGCGAAAGCGCGTTATCCCCGCGCTTGCTCTGTTCGACGCCTACCGATGGGTATAGCCGAGGCCCTGAGCATGGGTGACCGCTTCGCCATCCACGAACAGCGGAGCAAAGCCTTGCGGTTCCACCTTGCCGATCTGTTGCGCTTTTACCGGACAAGGAACTCCCGCCGGAAGGGTAAAGAGCAATTCGTAATCATCGCCCCAGCTTAGGCACTCCATGGCTCTGGCTGGAGCGGCCACCGGGCAGGCCTTCGTGTTGACGGCGATGCTCACCTTGCTGGCCTCTGCCATGCGGAAGGTATCCAGCAGCAAACCGTCGGACACATCCATCATCGCGGTGACTTGGGGGGCAAGGGCTTGGCCTTCGTCCACACGAGCGAGGGGGCGGGAATAGGCGGAATGGTCAGCCAAGGTTCCGTCACGCAGCGCCTCGAAACCGAGCATGGCAGCGCCCAGCGTGCCGGTGACATAAAGCGCGTCGCCGATCTGCGCGCCGGATCGTGCGGGAACGGGTGTGTGCGACGCGCGACCGATCGCGGTGAGGCCCAATGTGCGTGGGCCATCGCCGCTTACGGTATCTCCGCCCAGCAGGCCGATGCCATAGTGGCCAAGCACTGCGTCCAATCCTGTAAGGAACCGCTCGTCCCCTTCTCCCAGCGCGTAACCCAGCAATACAGCCAAAGGCTGCGCGCCCTTGGCGGCAAGGTCCGAGAGATTGGTGGCGACCAGTTTCCACGCGACGTCCGCCATGTCCTGATCGGGAAGGTAATGAACGCCTTCGATCATGGCATCATGGGTGATGACAATTGTCTCGCCCCCTATCTCGAGGACGGCAGCATCGTCGTGAAGGTTGCGCGCGCCTGCGTGCAAAGGAAGGGCGCGAAGGGCGGCGATGAAGTCCGCTTCGTTCATCTTGCCCACGGGGCCAAGGCTAGCCCCGAACCTGCTTCGCCACGGCGTCGAGCACGCCGTTGACGAATTTCGCTTCCCGGGAATCGAAGAAGGCATGGGCCACGTCGACATATTCGGTGATCGCGCTGGCCTTGGGCACGTCGGGCCGGGCCAGCAATTCATAGGCGCCGCAGCGCAGGATTTGCAGCATCGTCTTGTCGAGACGCGCCAGCGTCCAGCCTTCAGCCAGCTTCTCTGTCAGCAAGGCGTCGATCTCTTCCAGCCGCGCGATCACGCCTGACACAACGTCGTCAAAGAACTCGACCTCGGCATCTTCGTACTGATCGTCCTCGATTTCAGCGCCTAGCCGGTGCTGGTGGAATTCGTTGAGCAGCTTTGCGGTCGGGGTCTTTTCCATGTGGCGCTGATAGAGCGCCTGCACTGCGGCAAGTCGCGCGGCGGAACGGGCGCGGGAACGTGAGGAGGTGTTCATTACAGTCTTACCTTTACGCTGCGCGCGTGGGCGGGCAGTCCTTCGATCTCGGCCAGTGCAACGGCAGCAGGGCCGATCTCGCCCAGGGCCTTCTCTTCCAGCGAGATGAAGCTGGTGCGTTTCATGAAATCCAGCACGGACAATCCGCTGGAAAAGCGCGCGCGGCGACCGGTGGGCAGAACGTGATTGGGTCCGGCCACGTAATCGCCGATGGCCTCTGGCGTATGGCGACCCAGGAAGACACTGCCCGCGTGACGGATTTTCGCAAACATTGCCTCGGGATCGTCAATGGCAAGCTGCACGTGTTCGGCGGCAAGTCGATCGGCAAGGGCGGGGGCTTCGGCCATCAGGTCTTCCACCACGATCACCACGCCATTGTTCTCCCAACTTTCGCGGGCGACCATCTTGGTATCGAGTTGTGCCAGCAGCACGTCCACGGCATCTTCCACCGCGGCCGCGTAATTGGCATCATCGGTAATAAGAATGGACTGGCTGGAGGGGTCATGCTCCGCTTGGCTCAGCAGGTCTGCCGCGATCCAGTCCGGGTCGTTCTTCTCGTCAGCGATCACAAGGATTTCGCTGGGGCCTGCCACCATGTCTATGCCGACCACGCCGTAAAGCTGGCGCTTGGCTTCTGCCACCCAGGCATTGCCGGGGCCGGTGATGACATCCACCGGCTGAATGCGCCGCGTGCCATAGGCAAGCGCGGCGACGGCCTGCGCGCCGCCAATGCGCCACATCTCGTCCACATCGCAAATATGCGCGGCGGCAAGTACCAGATCGTTCATCTTTCCGTGCGGCGTCGGTGTTACCACCGCCAGCCGATCAACCCCTGCAACCTTGGCAGGAATGGCGTTCATCAGCAGGCTGGAAGGATAGGCGGCGCGGCCACCGGGGACATAGAGGCCCGCCGCTTCCACCGCCGTCCACCGCGCGCCAAGTCGCACGTTGGTTTCGTCCCGATAGTCGCGGTCCTGCGGCAATTGGCCCTCATGGTAAGCGCGGATGCGCTGCGCTGCCATGTCCAAGGCGGCCCGCACGTCGGGCAGCAGCATGTCGTAGGCGACCTTGCACTGGTCCCTGCCGATGCGCCAGCTGGATAGCTCGGCCGTCAGTGCGTGTTTGTCGTACCGCATGGACAGGTCAACCAAGGCATCGTCGCCCTTCTGGCGGACCTGTTCGATAATCGAGCGCACGTCGCTGGCGACGTCGGAATCGCTTTCGCGCCGGTCGTTCACGATACGGGCGAACTGCTTTTCGAAGCTATCGCTATTGGCGTATATACGGCGCATCAGGCAGCCTGCTTTTCGGCATATTCGCGAAACCGCTCTACCAGGGCAGAAACGCGCGGATCGGTTTTCCATGCGGCGCGATTGACGATCAGCCGTGCGCTGACCTGCATGATGACATCTTTCTCCACCAGACCGTTCGATATCAGCGTGCTGCCGGTGGAAACAAGATCGACGATCCGCCCGGCAAGACCGCTGGACGGGGCCAGTTCCATCGCGCCGTTCAGCTTGATACACTCGGCCTGGATGCCCTGCGCCTCGAAATAGCGGCTGGTGATGTTGGGATATTTGGTGGCCACGCGCAGGTGGCTGGCGTTGCCGTATTTGTATTCCACAGGCTCCTTCGGCTCTGCCGTGGACAGGCGGCAGGCACCGATGCCCAGATCGACCGGGGCGTATAGCTGCGAATAGTCGAATTCCTCGATCACGTCGGAGCCTACGATGCCTACCTGTGCTGCACCAAAGGCAACGAACGTGGCGACGTCGAAGGCGCGCACGCGCAGGATGCGCATTGTGCCCGTCGCGTCGGCAAAGCTGAGAGAACGATCGAGCTTGTCGTGAAAGGCGCTTTCCGGCACCACGCCAGCCTCTGCCATCACGGGCAATGCCTCGTCGAGGATGCGCCCCTTGGGTAGGGCGAAAATCAGCGGGCCGAACCGCGTATCGTCGGAACTGGTGGTCATGGCCGCGCGATGTAGGGGCACGAGGCAGAAAGGGCAATGCGAATGGCGGGCGAAAACGAAACCGGCAAGATCATGGAAATCGCCAGCGTGCCCGACGCCCTCGAGTGGCAAGCACAACACATGGAGCGCGCCGGAGCTGGCAATAACGCCCGCATTATCCGCGCGCTGCTGGCGGTGCTGGAGACTGAGACGGCCACCGGCAGGCGCATGGCCAACTGGCAGGGGCTGACGCTGGAAGACGCGATGCCACTGCGCGTGGCGGGCGGATTCCACTATCTGCTCCTGACCGGCGAAGAGGATCGGCTGGGCGACATCTATCGCGGCTTCATCACCGATCAGAAGCAGATTGATGCGCTAGTGGTGGAGATTGCCCAACGCCACGATCATACGCTGCTGCCCTGGCTCGACAGCCCTCCGCAAACCAACGAGGCCGGACGCAGCGCCAGCGTGATGGCGGGGCTGCTATGGCTATCGGGCAAACTGGGACCAAAGTTCGAGCTGAGCGAAATTGGCGCGAGCGCGGGCGTGAATACGATGATGGCGCGCTTTTACTACGATCTTGGTGGCACCACCGTGGGGCCGAGCCTGTCCTCGATCAAGATTATCCCTGAGTGGCGCGGAGATCCGCCGCCGCAAAACCCTGTTGAGATCGTTGGCATCAAGGGCTGCGATATCGCCCCGATCGACCTTTCCGATGAAAAGCAGGCGCTCAAGCTGAAAAGCTATATCTGGCCCGAAGCAACGGACCGGATGGCACGCATGGATGCTGCCATAGCGATGGCGGAACGCGCACCGCCCGACCTGGTAAAGTCGGACGCAGGCGATTTTGTGAAAGAACGACTGGCCACTCCGCAGGAGGAAGGCGTCACGCGCACGCTGTTCCACACGATGATGTGGCAATACCTGCCGCAAGCTACACGAGACAGGATTGCGGCAGCGATGGAAGCCGCGGGCGCCGAAGCGACGGCGGAAAAGCCGCTGGCATGGGTACGCGTCGAAACCAATCGTGAGACGTTCAAGCACGAATTGACGGTGCGTTACTGGCCCGCAGGCGAAAATTGGACGCTACTGGCAGAGGCCCACCCGCACGGGGCCTGGGTGGAGTGGAAGGGAGTGGGTTAGGCGGTCCGCTTCAGGAAGCCATCCAGCGCCGCGTTCACCGCTGCGGGCGCTTCCCAGGGTACGAAATGACCGCTGCCCTCGATTTGTTCGACAGTGAGGCTGGTAACGACCTCGTCCAGCGCCTTGAAGTTAGCGGGCAATAGCGCCTCGTCCTTCATGCCCCATACCACCAGCGTGGGTATTTCGATCCTGGGTATGGGCGGGGGACTGTATGCAGGTGGCAGTCCGTAAGGATCATCCATCGAAGGCACCGAAATTCCGCTGGCCCTGTACCAGTTCAGCATGGCGAAGGCGTTGGCGGGATTGGCCCATTGCTGCATCAGCAGGCCAAGCTCGACAGGATCGTATTGCGGGCGATCTTCCCAGTCGAGCGCACTTCGCAGCAGGGCGCCGAGCCCATGCTGGCTGACGGCATCGTCATGCGCGGGATCGCGAAAGGTGCGCATGTACTGGCTGGCGGCGCGCTGGTCCGGATCGGTCAATACAAGACGCTGGAAGATGACGGGATGCGGCGCATTGGCGATCACGGCGCGGGTGACCTGTCCCGTCGCTTGGCCGAATGCAGCAACCAGCCACGCCAGCGAGCCGCCCCAATCATGGCCGAGGATGGTATAGCTTTGCAGTTCGAGAGCCTGCGCAAGGCCGACGATATCCTGAACCAGGGCCATCGTTTCGTAATGCTCTGCGCCTTCGGGCCTGGAAGAATTGCCATAGCCGCGCTGATCGGGCGCAATGCAACGGTAGCGGTCTGACAGGTGCTCTATCTGGTGGCGCCAGGTGCGGTGGTTTTCCGGGAAGCCGTGGAGAAAAAGCAGCGCTGGCGCATCTCGCGGGCCGGTATCCCACACATCCAGTTCGATGCCGTTCGGCAGCTTTACGCGCGCGAGATCGCCCACCTCAAACGCCCTTGCTGGGAATGCCGACCAGTTCGATAGTGAAGAACAGGGTCGCCCCGCCGGGGATGGGACCGCGACCCTGAAGGCCGTAGGCAAGCTCTGCCGGAATGGCGATTTCAACCGTGTCACCCACGCCCATATAGGGAATGGCGATCTGCCACCCCCGCACGAGGTTGCTCAGCGGGAATTCGATCGGCGCGCTGCCCGAATTGGAATCGAACACCTCGCCATCGGCGAAAGTGCCGGTGTAGTTCACCTGCACGGTATCGCGCACGGTAGGCGCGGGGCCGGTGCCGTCACCAGCCGTCCGGCGGAACTTGATGCCGCCTTCCAGCGTGTGCCAGCCATCTGCGCGGGTAAGCGAATGCAGCGCGGATTGCTGGGTATTGTGCCATTCGATGCTGCCGGGCGCGCCGGGGGCGGGCGCTTCGGCTACATTCTGCGCAAGGGCAGGGGTGGCGAAAGCAACAGCGGCGAGGGGGATGAGAATCTTCTTCATGATCGCCCTTCTAACCGGCAATATTCGCTACGGATAGTTGACAGTCTTTGGCGCGCTATCGGGCAGCGGTATATACTCCGTATCATCGCCCGGCACGGCGGCAAAGCGTCCTTCGCGCCAATCCGCCTTGGCCTGCTCGATCCGCTCCCGATCGGAGCTGACGAAATTCCACCAAACGTGGCGCTTCGTGGTGAATGCTTCACCGCCCAGCAGCATCACACGAGCGCCGTACCGGCTAATCAGACTAAGGTTGTCACCCGGTTTCAGCACGACAAGGTCGTAAACCTGCAAGGGCGTTCCATCGATAGTCGCATCGCCGCCCACCAACATCACGGCGCGCTCGTCCGCCTCGGCATCGATGGGAATGGAACCGCCTTCCTGAAGCAGGATCTCGGCGTAGATAGTGTCGGCATAGCAGGTGGTTTTCGCGCGCTGGCCCCACAGTTCGCCCATGATGACTTGCGCACGCGCGCCATCGCCTTCGATCCACGGCAGGTTGCTGGTCGCCTCGAATGCAGGCTCGATTTCCTCCTTGCCGTCGGGCAGGGCGAGCCATGTCTGCATACCATAAAGGCTGGGCCCCTTTTCGCGCTCTGCCATCGGGCTGCGTTCGGAATGGACGATGCCCTTGCCTGCCGTCATCAGGTTCACGGAGCCGGGACGGATGGTGGAGAACGTGCCCAGGCTATCGCGATGGTCGATCGCGCCTTCGAACAGCCAAGTGACGGTAGCAAGGTTGATATGCGGATGCGGGCGCACGTCCATGCCGCAGCCAAGATCGAGTTGTGCAGGTCCGAACTGGTCCACGAAGACGAACGGGCCGACCATGCGGCAATCCTTCGACGGCACGGCGCGGCGCACGGTAAAACCGCCAAGATCGTGGCTGACGGGGGTAACGGTCTTGACGATGGTCATGGTTCGCGCGTTCCTATTGCTCGTCCAGTTCCTCGTAATGGCGGAAGATACCGTCCTCGTTGAAGTCCATGCGGTGCTCGCTGGCGAGATAGTCGGCCAGGCTCTCTATCTCGGTGACGGCGCCCTGCAGGCCTTCCAGGTTCACCCAGGTTCCCTGCATCTGCTTCATGAAATTGGGGAAGGCATAGTCCAGTCCCTCCATGAGGTGGAACAGACTGGTATCGACATGGGTGGGCTGCTGTCCCAGCATGAACGGCCCGCCGCGCGCGGCCAGAGCATTGTCGAAGTGAATGAGATACTTGGGAATGCGCTGCGCGCGAAAATATCCGGCCTTCTCGAAGGCGGCATCCATCTGGTCCGCGTAGTACAACTCGCTGGCGACGGGATGGTGGACGGAATGAACCTCCTCCACGAAATCGGCGATGTCCATTTGCAGCTGGAAGAGTTGCAGATCGATTTCCATCTCGCCCGATCCCAGGCCTTCCTTGTCGGAAAGGTACTGGAGGATGAGCGGGGTCTGGCCGATCACCACCTCGTCATCCACGATGTAGGGCGGGGCGAAGGGGCGAATGCCCTCGAGGCCGTGCATATGCTCCACCAGTGCATCGGCATTCTGTTCGCGCGCCATATCGGTGTAGTCGACGCCGAAGGCCTCGCAAAACAGCCGTACGAACTCGCCGCGTCCGGGGATTTGCGGCCAGTACCACAATTCTATACTCACGCGTTGTCTCCCCCCTGCGCCTCACCCGGTGCGAAGCACTTCATGGCAAAGGCATGCACGCGCTCACCGGGAATATCGCCCAGCGCGCCCAGTACCATGCGCTGACGAGCGAGGCGATTCTTGCCCTCGAAATGGGGGCTTTCCACGATTACGGTGAAGTGCGATTCGCCGCTGCCGTCGTCCCCGGCATGGCCATAGTGCTTCGCGCTATCGTTGATGACTTCCAGGTGCGTGGGCGCAAGGGCCCCGCGCAGCAGGGTTTCGATCTCTTGTGCAACAGGTCCGCTCATCGGCCCCAATTGGGGGTTTGCAACGCGCGGCGCAATCCCCATCAAGGGGTGTTCATGCGAGGTCAGCGATTTCATGGACGCTACGAGAGCGAGGGGCGGGTGTGCGAACACCCCACTTGCCGAGAGGCGGGCGAGTTCCGTGCCCCCGGCACAAACGGCAATTCGTTCGATGGGCCGGGCGAATGGCGCTGGTTCTGTCTTGAACACGTGCGCGAATTCAACGCCGGCTACGACTGGTTCGAGGGCATGAACGCCGACGAGATCTATGCCGCGCAAGCCCCTGGCTCCGGCTGGCAGACCGAAACGCCTGCTTTCAAGCCCACTGCCGGGATGGACGGGATGCCGCGTTGGGCCGATTTCAACGATCCGCTGGATGCAATCGGTGCGCGCGCCGGCGATATCAAGCGGGCTGCCACGGGTCGCAGCCACGCTGCGCACAGCCGTTTTACTCCGCGCGAAAGAGAAGCGCTGACGGTGATGGGTTTAGGCCCGAAGACGGACAGGCCGCAATTGCGTCGTCGCTATTCGGAACTCGTGCGCCGCTATCACCCAGACAGGAATGGCGGAGACCGTTCGCACGAGGCGCAATTGCAACGCGTTGTGGAGGCTTACCAGCTGCTGCGGCGTGCGCAGCCCTTCGGCTAGGGCTTTTGTCGAAAGGCCCAGCGCAGTGTGCCGCCCATCGCACTGGTGACGAGCTTCGCGGGCGTGGCTTGCCAGCCGGGTCGTTCCAGCCCCAGCATGGTGCGCGAAAAGGGCGGGATGAGGTCCACCGCCGCACTGGCCAGGAAAGGCTGCACTGCACCCGGAGCGCCTTCCACGCGCCTGTTCACGATCAGGTCGGCCACCTCGCGTGCCTCCGTCCCTGCGCGTAGATCGCCGCGCATCTCGCGGAAGATCGCCTGTGCCTCGGCCTTGGTTTCCGGCACCGGATCGGCTCCAAGCTGACGGGCGACTAGGGCGAACTGGCGAAAGTATTCGTCCTGCTGACTCAAGGGCATGTTTGGCCGTACATGCACCAGCCATGCCTCAAGAAACATCAGCGCCTCCGTCACATGCACCCATGCCAGCGTGCGTGGATTGGTGGCGGAGTAGGGCGTGCCGTCAGGCAGGGTGCCTTGCACCTTTGCGTGAATGGCGTTGACGCGGGCAATCGCCGCATCGGCGTTGTCGCGGTGGCCGTAGGTCGTGACAGCGATAAAGCGTGCGGTGCGCCGCAGCCGACCATGCATGTCCGCCCTGAAATTGGAGAAATCCAGCACACCGCGCAAAGCATGGGGATGCAACATCTGCAGCAGCAGTGCTGCCATGCCGCCAACCATCATGCTCACCACGTCGGCATGGACCATGCGGATAGGCGTGTCCTTGGCAAAGTAGGCGTCGTCGGATGGCGGAACCGGCGCTTCGCCCTTTGCCGTATCGTTGAACGCGGCGCGCACGCTTTGAACCAGCTTGCGGCGGGCGAAATCGACAGGGTCAAATTTGGAAGGATCCAGGCGAGCCATGGGTGCAATGTGGGGCAGGCCGCCTGCAAATGCGAGAGCCCATCTGTCCAGGGTGCCCCTGCCGCTGCAATTCGAGCCTTCGGGCAATATAGCACCAACATCTGTGTTGCAGCACCACAGCCACCCGTCTAGGCAGCGCGCAGAGATGAATGACATGACCAACACAGAAGATGGCGGCACCGCCATGACCGCCCCCGATATCGAACTGGACGTCCGCGAGACTTTCGGCATTGACGTGGACATGAAAGTCCCCGCCTTTTCCAAGGCGGACGAGCGTGTGCCCGATACCGACGAGACCTATGTCTTCGATCCCGATACCACGCTGGCGATCCTGGCGGGCTTTGCCCACAATCGCCGCGTGATGATTCAGGGCTATCACGGCACCGGCAAATCCACCCACATCGAGCAGGTGGCAGCGCGCCTCAACTGGCCGACGATCCGCATCAACCTGGATGCGCACATCAGCCGTATCGATCTTGTGGGCCGCGATGCCATTGTGCTGCGCGATGGCTTGCAGGTCACGGAATTTCGCGAAGGCCTGCTGCCCTGGGCGCTACAGCATCCCGTGGCGCTGGTGTTCGATGAATACGACGCTGGGCGGCCCGATGTGATGTTCGTCATCCAGCGCGTGCTGGAACAGGCGGGCAAGCTGACCCTGCTGGATCAGAACCGTGTGATCCGTCCCGATCCGCATTTTCGCCTGTTCGCAACGGCTAACACCGTGGGCCTGGGCGATACCAGTGGCATGTATCACGGCACGCAGGCGATCAACCAGGGCCAGATGGACCGCTGGAATATCGTGGTGGGCCTCAATTACCTTCCGGCAGAGACCGAGCGCGAGATCATCGGCGCCAAGACCAAGCTGGACGACAAGATGGTGGCCGATATGATCCGCGTGGCGGACCTGACGCGGCAGGGCTTCATGAACGGCGATATTTCCACCGTAATGAGCCCGCGCACCGTCATCACCTGGGCGCAGAATACCGAGATTTTCGGCAATCCCGGCTATGCCTTCCGCCTCAGCTTCCTCAACAAGTGTGACGAGGCAGAACGGATGCTGGTGGCAGAATACTATCAGCGCGTGATGGGCGAGGATCTGCCCGAAAGCGTTGTTGGCAAGGCATAAGTCGGCGCATATTCGCGTTTCGCAGATTGTTCACTTGTCAGTCGGCTCCGGTCGTTTAGCAGGGTGTTTGCATCTGAAACGAGGATACCGACTTGCCCATCCGCCTGACTGTCGGCCTGCTGGCCGCTACCGCCATTCTGGCGACCCCTGCTGCTGCCAATACCGCTGACAATGTAGATCGCGCCATGCTGGAGCGCGACACCGCAATTCTGGCGGCGGACGATATGGAGGGGCGCGAGGCCGGTACGCGCGGACACGAGCGGGCGGCCGGCTATGTCGCCGGGCGTTTCGCCTCGCTGGGCTTGGAACCTGCGGGCGACGATGGCACCTATTTCCAGAACGTCACCCTGCGCACCCATACCCCGGCGGAGGAAGGCAACACTCTGTCCATCGAAGGGATGGGCGATCTCGTTGCCTTCGAAGATTTCTACGTGCTGGGTTCCCCAATAGAGGCAAGCGGTACGATAGAAGCGCCGCTTGTCTTCATCGGTTACGGCCTCGACATCCCAGGCCGCGACGACTTCGCCGGTGTCGACCTTGAAGGCGCCGTGGCCGTGCGCGTTTACGGTGGACCGGAAAGTCTTGATGGCGAAGAGGCCGCCCACTTTCGCAGCACCATCGACGAGCGGCTTTCGGATCGCGGCGCAGTGGGCATGTTGCTGCTGCGCACGCCGCAACTGGAGGAGGTTTTCGGCTGGGAGCAGACTGCCCGTTCCGTGCAACAGCGCCGTACCACGACGTGGGTCGGCCCAGACGGCACGGCCTATACAGGAGCGGACAATATTCTTGTCTCCACCGGTCTCTCGCCCGAACTGTCACGCGAACTGCTGGAAGGGCAAGATTTCGATTACGACGATCTTGTCGAAGCGGAAGCGACAGAAGAGGCGCTGATGCCCAGCTTCGCACTAGACCGCAGCATCCGCATCGATTTCGCCAGCGAGTTCGAGGATGTGGAAACGCCCAATGTAATCGGAATGCTGCCCGGATCGGATCCCGAAGTGGCGGACGAATATGTTATCCTGACAGCCCATCTCGATCACGTCGGTATTCAGCCCACAGAAGAAGAGGGCGACGACGAGATCTACAACGGCGCGCTGGACAACGCCGTGGGTGTGGCCAGCATGATCGAGGTTGCCCGCCTGTTGCAGGAAACACCGGCGCGCCGCCCGGTGCTGGTGCTGGCGCTGACGGCGGAGGAAAAAGGCTTGCTGGGCTCTGCCTACAATGCTGCAAACCCCACCGTGCCTGCGGACCAGGTGGTGGCCAACGTCAACCTCGACATGCCTGTTGCAACCTATGACTTTGCCGATGTGGTCGCCTTCGGGGCGGAGCGTTCCACCCTCTACCCACAGGTGGAAGCGGCGGCAGAGGAGCACGGACTGAAACTCAGTCCCGATCCGCAGCCCGAGCAGGGTTTCTTTACCCGGTCGGACCAGTACTCCTATGTAAGGCGCGGCATCCCGGCGGTTTATCTCGACCTTGGTTTTGCCAATGGCGGAGAAGAGGCGCAGGGCATCGTCTATGGAGAGCATTACCACCAACCGTCGGACGAGATCGAGCTTGTCGATTTCAACGCGCTGGAGCGGTTCACGGCGGTCAACCATGCCATCGCCCGCAACATCGCGAACATGGAAGAGACGCCAGCCTGGCTGCCCGGCGATTTCTTCGGGACGACCTATGGCGGACGGATTGCCGCGCAAGACTGACGTGCTTGTCATCTTGACAATTGCACCCTCGCGCAACGTGTATTATTCTGCTAATACAGTGGTGTGAATCGCATGTGGCGTAACCCTTTCAAGCGGCGCGAAGCCGAATATGATCGCTGGACCGAGCGAGATGTCGCGCTGGAAAACGCGCCGTGGACGCCGCTGTCCGATCTCGACGACCGGGATTTTGGCCGTGATGCAGCTCCGCAACGCTATTACGACAGAACGCGCTATCACAGTGGCTGGCGGCGTTTCGTGCCAGATCGCGCGCGCGGGCGAGGCAAGTTGTGGTGGGGCAGCCGGATTTTTGCCGCTATACTCCTTATATTCTTCGTGCTGGTTGCCTGGCTGGCGATCACCGCACCGCTCTCGAAAAGTCTGGAACCCATCGCCCCGCCGCAGATCACGCTGCTGGCTGCTGACGGCACGCCGATTGCCCGCAACGGCGCCGTGGTGGAAGAGCCGGTGAAGATTGCCGATCTGCCGGACCACGTGGTCCAGCCGTTTCTCGCCATCGAGGACCGGCGATTCTACGATCACTGGGGCGTCGATCCGCGCGGGGTGGCGCGGGCGCTGTTCACCGGCGTGGGCGGTGGCTCCACCATTACCCAGCAACTGGCCAAGTTCACCTTCCTCACTCCGGAACAGACGCTGACCCGCAAGGCGCGAGAGGCGCTCATCGCAGTCTGGTTGGAAAGCTGGCTGAGCAAGGACGAAATCCTCGAGCGCTATCTGTCCAACGCCTATTTCGGTGACAACATGTACGGCCTGCGGGCAGCAAGCCTACACTACTTCTATCGCCATCCGGAGAATCTGCGGCCCGAACAGGCAGCCATGCTGGCAGGCCTGTTACAGGCACCCAGCCGCCTTGCCCCCACCCGTAATCCCGATCTTGCCGCCCAGCGTTATGCCCTTGTGAAAGGCGCGATGGTGGCGGCGGGTTATATCACGCAAGCCAGGGCCAGTAGCATGCCGGTGCCCGATCTGGATGTGCGCACCCGCAACGATCTACCCACGGGAACCTACTTTGCCGACTGGGCTTTGCCTGCCGCGCGAGAGCAGAGCGACATGAGCTATTCGCGTCAGACCATTACCACCACGCTGGACAGCGAATTGCAGGCGGCGGCCAACCGCGTGATTCAGCGCGCACCGCTGGGTGAGGCGCAAGTAGCGCTGGTAGCCATGCGATCCAATGGCGAAGTCCTGGCAATGGTGGGCGGCAAGGATTACGCGACCAGCCCCTTCAACCGCGCCACGCAGGCGCGTCGGCAGCCCGGCTCCACCTTCAAGCTGTTCGTCTACCTTGCCGCGCTGCGCAACGGCTGGAGCCCGGACGATACCATTTCCAACGCGGCCTTCACCGAAGGCTCTTACCGGCCCAGCAACGCCAGCGGCCGTTACTCGGACACCATCACGCTGCGCGACGCCTTCGCCCAATCATCCAACGTTGCGGCGGTGCGATTGCTGAATGCGGTGGGCAGCGAGGCGGTGATCGAAACCGCGCGCGAACTGGGGGCAACCTCTCCGCTGCCGGAGGGCGATCCCAGCATGGCGCTGGGAACGTCCACTATGACGCTGCTGGAACTGACCAGCGCCTATGCCGGTGTTGCCGCCAACAGCTTCCCGGTCGAACCCCATGCTTTTCCATTAGCGGAGCAGGGCTGGTTCGACTGGCTGCTGGACGGGCGCGGAAATCTTGGCAGCTCTGATCGCGATGAGATCGAGGACATGCTGCGCGGCGCGATCAATCGCGGCACGGGCAGCGCTGCCATGCTGTCAATTCCCAACTACGGCAAGACTGGCACCACGCAGGACAATCGCGATGCCCTGTTCGTTGGCTACGCGGGCGAGGGGGAGAACCGCCTCGTTGTTGGCGTATGGATCGGCAATGATGACAATTCGCCACTGGGCAATATCTCGGGCGGCGGACTGCCAGCACGCATCTGGCGCGATTTCCTTCGCGCGGCGCTGGGTGCCTCGGCAGCGCCGCCGCGCCCCACGCCATCGCCCGATCCCAGCGGACCGGTGCAGCCTCAGGACGTGCCCGACCTGCAGGATATCCCGCTGGGCGATGGCCGCCGCCTGATCGTCAACGACGACGAGGCAGTGCTATCCACCGAGATCGAGGGCGTGCCGCTGGAGTTCCGCGTCCGCGACGGAGAATTGTCCCTCGACGTGGACGAGGAAGCGGCAGAACGCGAAATCCAGCGCAGGATCGACGAGGAAATGCGACGCTAGCGGCGCGAGGCGTCAGCCGTGCGGCGTGACGAGATATTTCTCGCCCGTCGACATCTGCGCGTAGTCCATCATCGCATCCCTGGTCAGCATTTCCTCCAGATCGACCCGCGCCTTGTAGCTGCTGGCAAATGTGGTGGTCAGCCCGTCGTGCACGCGTTGGCGCAGGGCCATCATCGTTTTCATGTCGCAGCTTTTTAGGAAGGGCATCAGCAACCAGCCCGACAAGGTCCATGCAAAACCATAGCTTGCCGTCAGGATCGTGGGCTCCACCTGCAACCGCCCGTAGATGTACATTTTCTTCTGCTGGTCGGAGCCATAGCGGCTGTATTCGGTTAACTTCGAGGCAGCAACACGCTCCATCGCGCGAAGGCACGTGTCGCTGGTTCGCCCACCGCCAATGGGATCGAAACCCAGATATGCGCCGGTCGCATCGATCGCCTCGGCGAGGGATTTCTCGTAATCTTCTTTCGAGCTGTTCACCACGTGGCTTGCGCCCTGGTCTTTCAGGATTTCCACCTGCCCATCACGGCGCACGATGTTCACAAGGTCCATCCCGTCTTCCTGGCAGATACGGTTCAGCATCTGGCCAAGGTTAGAGGCAGCTGCTGCGTGGACGATAGCCTCGTGACCTTCGCGCCTGGCGGTCTCGACAAAACCCAGTGCCGTCATCGGGTTGATGAAGGAACTTGCGCCTTGTTCTGAAGAATGGTCCCCCAGCGGCAGGCACATCTTGGCATTCGCGATGGCATATTCGCCAAAAGCATTGCCCGGCACGCAGGCCACGCGCTGGCCCAGCAGCGCCTGCGCCTGTTCGTCCGGTCCTGCCGCGATGACTTCGCCTGCGCCCTCGTTGCCGACAGTCTGCGGCTTGCCGTGGCGAGCGGATTGCCTGGCGGCCGCCGGCGGTGCGATCTGCATAGTTACCTTGCCGCTTTCGTAAGTCGCGTTCTCAAGGTCCGCGCCAGCCGTCATCAGGAACAGGTCCGACGGGTTGATCGGCGCTGCTTCCAACTTCACCAGCACTTCGTTGTTCGTCGGCTGCGGAAATGACTTTTCCTGCAGCTCCAGCACCATCGTGCCATCGGCGGAAAGAGTTGAGATAAGCTGGCGTCCGGTGGTGTCGGTCATATGGATCTAGTCCTCTTGTGGGTAAGTGGCGTGTACGAAATAAAGGCCTTCGGGCGGAGCATTGAGGCCCAATGCCGCCCGGTCTTTTGCCTCCAACGCACGGGCTATCTGATCTATCCCCCAGGTGCCTTGCCCGACCAATGCCAGACACCCCACCATGGATCGCACCTGGTGATGCAGAAAACTGCGCGCGGCGGCGCGAACGATAATCCCGTCGCCCTCGCGGCTGACATCCAGTCGGCCCAGCGTTTTCAACGGGCTGGCGGCCTGGCAATGGGCGCTGCGGAAGGTGGTGAAATCGTGGTTTCCCACCAGCGCCTGCGCCGCTTGGTGCATCGCCTCGTGGTCGAGCGGGCGGGCGATGTGCCAGGCGCGACCTTTTTCCAGCGTCAGCGGCGCGCGGCGGTTGCGGATGCGGTATTCATAGCTGCGCCCCGTGCACGAAAAGCGTGCATGCCAGTCATCCGGCTTCACCTCGCAGCCGATGATCGCCACGGGATCGGGCCGTAATTTGGCGTTGAGCGCCTGCATCAGCCGGAACGGATCGAACGGTTTTTCGATATCCAGATGGCTGCGCATGGCGAGGGCATGGACCCCGCTATCGGTGCGCCCCGCGCTGTGCAGCGTCACCATTTCTCCCGTTACGGCGCGGGCGGCGTCCTCGATACTCTGTTGGACGCTGGGCCCATTGTCCTGCCGTTGCAGGCCAAAGAAAGGGCCGCCGTCGAACTCGATTGCAAGGGCGAAGCGGGTCAATTCACGCGCGCTCCCACCTTGACGGCATTGCCGCGCAGGAAATCGTCCTGCGCCATCGCAGGCTTGCCAGCCCGTTGCAGCGTAACGGGGCGTAGCGCGCCGGTGCTGCAGGCGATAGTCATGCGATCATCCAGAACCGTGCCCGGCACCCCTTCGCCATCAACGCATTCGGCGCGCAACAGCTTGATGCGTTCGCCATCCATTTCCAGCCAGCTTCCGGGGAAGGGCGCAAAGGCGCGAATTTCGCGTTCCAGAACCTCGGCCGGCTTGCTGAAATCGAGCTTCGCTTCGGCCTTGCTGATCTTCGGTGCGTATGTGGCCAGCGCATCGTCCTGCTGTTCCGGCACAAGGGTTTCGATCCGCGCAAGTGCCTGCACCATCAGGCTTGCCCCAAGGACAGCCAGTTCATCGTGCAATTCGCCAGTCGTCTTGTGGTCGATGGGCGTAGCACTCTTCAGCAGCATCGGCCCTGTATCGAGGCCGCGCTCCATGCGCATGATGGTGATGCCGGTTTCTTCGTCGCCTGCCTGTATCGCGCGGTGGATGGGCGCGGCACCACGCCAGCGCGGCAGCAGGGAGCCGTGGACATTGAGGCAGCCGTGCACCGGTGCATCCAGCACGGCTTGGGGTAGCAACAGACCATAGGCGGCAACCACGGCGACATCGGCATTCAGCGCGGCAAAAGCATTATGCTCCTCCTCTCCCTTCAGGCTGGCGGGATGGCGGACCTCGATACCCAGGGCATCGGCGCGCGCGTGGACGGGGGAGGGGCGCTCCTTCTTGCCACGCCCCGCGCGGCTGGGCGGCTGGCTATACACGGCAGCCACGTCGTGCCCCGCATTCACCAGTGCATCCAGCGTCGGCACGGCGAAATCGGGCGTACCCATGAAAATCAGGCGCATCGTCAGCCTTTCTATTCCCTGCGCGCGGCCCTATCTGCCGGAACATGGCATCGCAAGAGATCGAAAACCTCGCCTCGGCATTGGCGCGCCTTCCGGGGCTTGGCCCGCGTTCGGCGCGGCGGGCCGTGCTGTGGCTGGTTAAACATCGGGAAACCGCACTCGATCAGGTTCTGGATGCGCTGGGCACGGTAAAGGAAAGGCTGGTGGAGTGCGACACCTGCGGCAACGTGGATACGCAAAACCCGTGCACGATTTGCGCCGATCCCAAGCGCGATCCCAAGTCTATTTGCGTTGTCGAGGACGTGGCGGACCTGTGGGCGCTTGACCGAGCGCGCCTGTTTACCGGCACGTTCCACGTGCTGGGTGGACGGCTTTCGGCGCTGGACGGCATTCGACCTGAAGACCTTGCAATAGACAGCCTGCTGGGCCGGGTGGAAGCGGGCGGCGTGGACGAGGTGGTGCTGGCCATGAATGCCACGCTGGAAGGGCAGACCACCGCGCATTATATAGCCGAACGGCTGGAAGAGCGCCCCGTTCGTATCACGCAACTCGCCCACGGACTGCCGGTGGGAGGGGAACTGGATTACCTGGACGAGGGCACCTTGGCGCAGGCGCTGCGCGCGCGGCGACCACTGGGCTGAAACCTGCCCGAATGATCGGCAATTGAAGGTTCAGGCGCTTCGTCCTATATTCGGCGCATGGCTATACGCGAAATCATAGAAGCGCCGGACCCCCGGCTGAAAACGGTGTCGTCTCCTGTCGAGACATTCGACGACGATCTCAAGACCCTCGTCGATGACATGTTCGAGACGATGTACGATGCGCGTGGTATCGGTCTGGCCGCTATTCAGGTGGGGGAACCGCTGCGCCTTTTGGTAATCGATTTGCAGGAAGAAGACCCGGACGCCGATCCCGTCCCGGGCGACCACGATGGGCATGAGCATACGCACCAGCCAATCATCAACGATCCGCGCGTCTATGTGAATCCCGAAATCCTCGATCCGTCGGACGATACCAAAAGTTATCAGGAAGGGTGCCTTTCGGTGCCCGATATCTTTGCCGATGTCGAACGCCCTTCGAAGTGCCGTGTGCGCTGGCAGGACCTGGCGGGAAATACCCACGAGGAAGAGATGGACGGGATGCTGGCCGTGTGCATCCAGCACGAGATGGACCACCTCAATGGCGTTCTCTTCATCGATCACCTTTCCCGCCTGAGACGCAACATGGCGCTGAAGAAGCTCAAGAAGATGCGCGAAGCTGCCTGATGAGAACGATCAGCTGGAGCCAGGCAAGTGTTGCCGGTCTGCTGTATGCAATGGTGATGTGCGCTTGGGTCTATTACGATCGCGGACTGGGGTTTGACGAACTTGCCATCCGGTTTGCAATCTACTTCGTCGCCTTCACGGTGGGCTTTCGTTTCCTGATGAATTTTTTTGCCCGGCGAAACGCGGACAGGGACTGAGCCGCCCCGAAAATACGTGAAAAGGGCCGCCCGATGGAGCGGCCCTTTTTCGTATGCGGCATTGCAATCAGGCGGTGGCGGTATCGACCATCCCTTCGAGCGCCTTCACGCAGTCTTCCATGCATTCGCGGCACATGCGCTCACACCGGCGGCAATGGTCGTTGTCGTGCTTTGCGCATTCCTCCGCGCAGACCTTACAGGCGATAATACAGGCTTCCAGCAGTGACTTGATCACCACCGTATTGCCATGCGTACGCCGCGCGGCCACCGTGCTGACGGCCTGACAGATGTCCGAACAGTCCGAGCATTTGCGAATGCATTCGGACATGTCGCCCTCTTCGCCATTGCAGGCATCAACGCACGAATTGCAGATGGCCGCGCAATACATCGCGTGCTTCACCGCCTCTGCCAGTTGTTCGTTATAGTCGCTTCCCACGCTGGGGTGTTCCTTGATCATTTCCTTGATCGACATATCGTTTCTCCTGCTGTTGCCTATGTAGCGCGCAAGAGGTTGCGATGGTTCCGTGATGGGCAGACTATCGTTCTCACCCTATCAAAGCCTCTCGCCGGAAACCTGCGGCCCAAATGGCCGTTGCGTGAAAGGATGGATGCATTCGATGTCCCCTTGGCACTTGCAGCAGGCACGGTACTCGCGCTGACCCTGGTGAGCGGGTGGATCAAATCGCATATGTGGGCATCCGAAGCGCTGGTCTGTCTTGCGGTGGGGATGATGGTTGGCGAACACGGGCTCGGCCTTGTTCATCTCGATCCGGGCGCGAATGAGAACCATCTCGCGTTCGTCGAACAGTTCACCCGGATCACGCTAGCACTTTCGGTTATGAGTGCCGCGCTTTCACTGCCGTCGGGCTATCACAAGCGCAACTGGCGCAGCCTTGCGCTGATCCTGGTGCCCGGAACCGCGCTGATGTGGATCGCATCGGCTGGGTTGTCCTGGCTCTGGCTCGATATTTCATTGCTGCTGGCATTGCTGGCAGGGGCAATCGTAACGCCAACCGATCCCGTGCTGGCCCGCAGCATCGTCTCGGGAAGCCTGGCTGAAAAATGCGTGCCAGAGCGAACGCGCAACGTCATAACTGCAGAAAGCGGTATCAACGATGGCCTGGCATTGCCCCTCGTTTTGTTTCCGCTGCTGCTGATGGATCAAACAAAGGATGCCTTCACCGGGTCGTTCGCATTCCTGGCGTGGGAAGTTGCAGGTGCCCTGGCGCTGGGCTGGGTTCTGGGCAAGGCGACCGGTTGGGTGTTCAAGATGGGGCATGAGCATGGCTTCGCCGAAACCAAATCTCTGACGGCAACAACGTTTGCCCTCGCCATGCTGGCGCTCGCCAGTGTTTCGTTGTTGGGCGCGGACGGCATCCTTTCGGTCTTCGTTGCAGGCACGGTGCTGAACCGGGCAATGAAGCAGGAACGGCAGGAAAGTCACGAGCATTTTCAGGACGCGGTGGATCGCTCGCTCACCCTGCCGGTGTTCATCCTGCTGGGGGTGATCGCCCCGATCACCCAATGGCTGGAACTTGGATGGCCACTGCTGGCAGCGGCGACATCGCTGGTTCTTCTACGCCGTTTGCCCCTATTTCTCCTGCTGCAGGTGATGGCCAAACCTTATGCGAACATGCGGGAGGCGGCTTACGCTGGCTGGTTCGGGCCGATCGGTGTTGCAGCGCTGTTCTATGCAGCTTTCGCGGCCAGGCACGATGCAAGTGAGATTCTCTGGCCGCTGATCAGTTTGACGGTGGTGCTCTCGGTAGTGGTCTACGGCATCACCGCAACGCCGCTGACAAAGCTGTATGGGAGGCAAGCGAGCAGATGAGACAGGGCCACCCCACAAGGATCGCCGCCCTCGGATTGTTGTGCCTTCAAACGCCCTAGAACAAACCCTCGATCTGGCCGTTCTCGTCCACAAAGATGTTCTCCGCACTCGGAACCTTGGGCAGACCCGGCATCGTCATGATCCCACCGCAGATGGCGACCACGAAGCCTGCGCCAGCGGACAAGCGCACTTCGTCGATCTCTATCGTATGGTCTTCCGGCGCGCCAAGCGCTGTCGGGTCCATGCTGAAGGAATACTGTGTTTTGGCCATGCAAACGGGGTAGTGCGCATAGCCCATGTCTTCCCACTGCTTAAGTCGCTTGCGGATAGGAGCTGAGATGCTGACCTCGCCCGCGCGATAGATTTGCGTCGCAACGGTCGTGATCTTGTCGGCCAGCGGCATGGCGCCGGGGTAGAGATAATCGAAACCGGGCGCACCGGCATCGGCCTTGTCCGCCACGATCCGCGCCAACTCCTCGGCACCGGCACCGCCTTCGGCCCAGTGCTTGCAGACCACTGCATCTGCGCCGTATTCGTTCGCCATTTCCTTGATGACAGCTATCTCGGCATCGGTGTCGAGATGGAAGTGGTTGATGGCAATGGTGGGGGTCACGCCGAATTTCTTCAGGTTTTCTATGTGGCGTTTTAGGTTGACCGAGCCCTTGCGAACCGCGTCGACATTTTCGCCCTGGGTCAGCTCGCTTTTGGGCACGCCGCCATTCATCTTGAGCGAGCGGACCGTGGCCACCAGCACGATGGCATCGGGCTTCAGATCGGCCAGCCGACACTTGATGTCGAGGAACTTTTCGGCACCGAGATCCGCGCCGAATCCTGCCTCTGTCACCGTGTAATCGGCAAGTTTCAGCGCCGTTCTGGTAGCGATGACGGAGTTGCAGCCGTGGGCGATGTTGGCAAAGGGGCCGCCGTGCAGAAGGGCGGGGCGGTTTTCCAGGGTCTGCACCAGGTTGGGCAGAATGGCGTCCTTCAGCAGCACGGTCATCGCCCTGTCGGCCTTCACATCGCGGCAATAGACCGGCTCTTTCTTGCGCGTATAGCCGATGATGATGTCACCCAGGCGCTTCTGCAGATCCTGCAGATCGTTGGCGAGGCAAAGGATAGCCATGATCTCGGAGGCGACGGTAATGTCGAACCCGCTTTCGCGCGGGAAGCCGTTGGCACTTCCGCCCAGCGGACCGACGATCTGCCGCAAGGCGCGGTCGTTCATGTCCAGTACGCGCTTCCATGTTACGCGGCGCAGGTCGATATCGTTCGGATTGCCCCAATAGATCGAGTTGTCGATCATGGCGGAAAGCAGATTGTGCGCGCTGGTGATGGCATGGAAATCGCCTGTGAAGTGCAGGTTGATCTCGTCCATCGGCATAACCTGGCTCTGGCCACCGCCAGCGCCGCCGCCCTTCATGCCGAAGCAGGGGCCAAGCGAAGGTTCGCGCAGGCACAGCATGGTCTTCTTGCCAATGCGGTGAAGCGCATCGGAAAGTCCTATCGACGTTGTGGTCTTGCCTTCGCCGGCGGGCGTGGGATTGATCGCAGTTACCAGGATCAGCTTGCCGTACGGGTTGTCGGGCATGGCAGAGGTATCGACCTTGGCCTTGTGCCTTCCATAGGGGATCAGCGCGTCGTTCGCGATGCCTGCGGCTTCGGCGACCTCGGCAATGGGTTTCAGCGTTGCCTTGCGGGCAATTTCGATATCTGTCGGCATGATACCTTTCTTGATGCGGATGAATTTGCGGTAATTTCCCCGAAACGAAATTTCGCAATGCTGACCTGGCAACTTTCTTCTACGTTTCTCCGTGGTCTTTGATCAATCGGACGAGGTTCACAAGGTTTTTCGAATATCGGATGGGGATGGCCGGGGCAGGACGCTTGCGGGACACGAGCGCAGGCAGTAGGTTCGCCTTTCGTTCCGGTTCGATTTGGCTGAAGGTTGTTTATGGATCCTGTTGTTCTTGTGCTGATTGTTCTTGCCCTCGTCATGGGCGGCCTTGGTTATTGGCTTGGCCAGCGACCCGTTGCCGACTGGCGCGATCGCCATGCCCGGCGCGATACCGAGGCACGAGAACTGGACGAGAAGTTCCGCAAGGCCGTGATCGATCTGGAGAATGCAACTGTGCGAGCAGAGCGCGTGGACGGGCTGGCCACGCAGATCGAGGTTATCCGCGAAGAACGTGATACGGCGCGCAATCGTCTCGCTACGATGGAGGCGGATGCCGCCAACCACGAAAAGCAGATCATCCTGATGAAGGAAGCGCGCGAGGAATTGCTGACACAGTTCCGTGCGGCGGGCAGCGAAGTGCTGAGCAAGGCGCAGGAAAAATTCATTGCCGATGCGGCGGAGCGTTTCGGCAATTCGGAGCGGGCCAACAAGGAGGCCGTTGCCAATCTGCTGAAGCCTGTGAACGAAAGGCTGGAGAAATACGAACAGCATGTCGGCGCGCTGGAAGCGCAGCGAAGCGATGCCTTTTCCAAGCTTCACCAGCAGCTGTCTCTTATACACATCTGACGCTGCCGACG
>OJBY01000138.1_pt1 | contig 46243 bp, 34 predicted proteins | sample 1591731 | NCBI WGS metagenome assembly OJBY01 (sample SAMN05416837, study PRJEB24817) | seawater metagenome | isolation source: Sea water | place: Canada:Atlantic | collected 2013-07
AGCGAAGCGGAACCGAGCAAAATGTTAGCAGTCCCACTCTTAACACGCTTGTTAGCTTGCTCTACTCTTGAACAACCATGAAGTCATTTTTTTGAACTTAAAATCAGGTGACTCTCTGTATTCTATATATATTTCTATATCGTTTGAATCATCGATTTTTAAAATTGTGAACTCATTATCTGTTATTTTAAATTTAATTGAACAATCTTTACTATCAAATAAACCTGGGTAAAAAACGGTTTTGACTTCAAAATTATCTGCGTGGTAAAGAAAAAACTTATCTTTGCTGAGATCTAAAGCGATTAGAAATACTCCCCCTTCACCTTCGTCAGGATCCCACCTTAAAGAAGCGTGTTTCGTGTAAAGCATTTGCCCGTTAGCTTTACCTTCCTTTTTGAATCCATCTGATTGCTCATAAACAAAACTCTCTGCAGCTATTATTGCTTGAAAGATAGATATCTGTTTATCAATCTTCTCGCCAGAACAACTTTCTGCCTGTACATAAGAAACTAATAGTAAATATGTTATGAGGGTTAAAATATGCTTCATATATTCTTGCATGCTAACGCCTCATTAAGAGGCAATAAAATAGTTGGCTAAAATAAGCGACGAAGGAGCAAAAGCCAACTGTTTTTTGTCCTTTTGAATGACTTGTTAGGTGCAAAACTCCATTAGTTCATTTACGATGCCTGATGGATCCTTAAAAGCTGCATAGCGACCCCATCGATTTTCATTAGGAGATTTATGAACAAAAACAACACCTTTTGATTTTAATTCGATTATTTTTTCATCCAAGTTACTAACAGTAAGCACCAATGATGAATTTGAATTATACCCATGTTCATAGTTTGTTGCCTCCATTGCTCCTCCAAACATGAACACATTATGTGAGCCACTTTTAAGCTTTAAACTGTCTTCATATTCTTCGACAAGAATTAGACCAAGAACATCAACGTAAAACTTTCTTGAAATAAGAAGGTCTTGAACGACTAATAAAGTTGATGGATTATCCATAGATGCTTAATCTCCTTTTCACCTAACAGTGTATTAGTGCGAATTCCCGATTAATACAAAATCAACCTAGAGTATTCGCAATCATTACAACACACTTTTATCAATAATTTTAGTACGTTAACAGCATAATTTTATCTAATCAATCTTTACCAAAACACGAGAAAGTGAGCATTGAGATATTCAAGCATAAACAAGGCATGTTATTAACATAATAAAAAAGAACACCTAAACAACCACAATACCAATATAGAACCGTACAAATTAATGACACCAAAGTACTATAGATTAAGTCAGTAACTTTGAGATTATTACTAAGGTTTATTAATAAAGTGACATGGCTTCTTAATTTTGAAAGTTATAAAATTCAAAGTAAAACTTATAAAGTCGCTAAAATTTAAGCGACGTTATAAGTTAATATAAAAGGTATTTCACGCAAGTAACACATTACTCAATTGATGTTACTTAATCGGGTAAACATAATTAATCCACCCCATCATTCGCAGTAAAATCCGTCTCATTAAAGAAACATGTAGCGGGTCACTATCATGATTTATCACCACAGCTTTACCTTGAATACCAAAAGGTAAGCCATAATCTGACAAGTCTTCTTCTAGCTCAATAAGCCCAATAGCAAAACCATGCGCAGCAAGTCTATTGGCAGAAATTAGCTGGCCATTAACTTGAAATTCACCTTCTGACATTGCGGGTAATAGCTGAACCAGTTTGCCTTTAAATACGTGGCCAGGAACGCTATCTAAAATCACTTCTGCGTCTAGCCCTGCTTTCATTTTTAATAATGAATTTTGCCAAAACAAGCCAGCAAAAACACGCTTTTCATTCGGTATGAAAGTCATTACTGGTCGAAGTGGTAAAGAGGCTGCTCGAACACCTGGTCGTAACGCAACTTGCGTTGCCATGCCGTTTGTTGGTGCGTAAACACGCGTACTTGCTAAGTCAAATAAGGCTTTGTCTAATTGTGCTTGCAGTTGTGCTACTTGTGGATTCAAACCTAATATTTCAGCATCGGCAATTAGTTTAACTCTTTTTTCCTCTGACTGAGCGGCAAGTAGTTTTGAGTTAGATGCTTCAAATAGCTGCTTTCTGTTCTCAAGCTCTTGCTCAGTAAAAGGTGAGTTTACACCGGCTTTTTCTTTACCTTTTAGGTAGCGTTGGTAATTTGAATAGTTACGTTCTTTATCAGCTTTCGCTTTAGCAACATTGGCTATTGCAGTTTGAAGTTTTTGATCATTTTGTAAATCACTACTTTTTGCATCAGCTAGTAAGGCAGATATTTGATCAACTTTTGCTTGAAACGGTGTTGGGTCAAGCGTGAACAGTAAATCACCTTTTTGTATGGGCTGATTGGCAATAACATCAACGGTTTTTACCGTACCACTCACATTGGGCACAATAGGAATACTAACAAATACTTCCTTGCCATATTTTGCGTATGGATGGTTGTAATTCATCAACATTAACAACGCACCTAAAATGAACACACCACCTAAAGCTGCTGTTGGCACTGACCATTTATTTAATGGGATTTTAAAGACTTTAAAAATAACCGTACAAATAGCGGTGTAGGTAAGAATAATAATTAAATCCATATTATTGTTCCTCCACAGTTTTAAGCGATTGCTTAATTATATTCAACTCAGCTTTTAGTGTTTCAACTTCTTGAGTTAATTGCGCTAGTTCTGAATGACTACTCTCGGTTTGATGTTTGAAGCCCCAGCCTCTATCTTCACGATATAAGGTTGCCCAAATCCATAAAAATGGCCAAAGCACATGCAGGGTAAATAGGCTTACCCAACCAGCAACATGCAAGGCGTCTTGATGAGGGTGGTTACGATGTACTGCAATTTCATAGGGGATATCATGAATAACGATGATGCCATAAAAAATGACAATGCCGACAAAAAATACTAGAAATAATGCTGCGTAATCCATAAACGCTCTCCTATTTTAAGATCTCAGTTAACGTGCTTTTCATCGTAGTAGCCCAGTTATCTATAAGGGGTTTTACATTGTCTAACGTCAGTGCTTGTTCACTATCATCAAGTTTTTCGCCAAAGCCTTGTTTAATTGCAGCGCCAAGTACTTCGCCTGTTAGTGAATCAGTTAATTCAGTTTCTATTTGAAATTTCACATCCATTTCACTAAGGCCACCGCTAGCTGCGGTAACAAGAAATGCGATAGGCACGTATTGATATGCTGATAACTTACTGTCGGTAACGTCAATGCTGGTTATCGCCATTTTTACTCGCATTGTTTTAGCGCCAGCCGTTTCAACTAACTTGCCTGATTCTTTGGCGACATTTAAAACCGTGTTATTAAAGTAAGCACCGATGTTTGTTAACGCTTTATTAGAAATGGTTTCACTCGCTTTAGGCGCAGGATAAAAAGTGACAGGATCAAGCATGATGTTTTCATAACCGTGCTCTTTAATTTTACGGTCAAAAAATCGCAGCAAATCTGAATCATCACCAACATCCACTTTTTTTAGCTGGCTATAATCACTTAAAAAACCGGAGTAGTTAGTTTTTGGGGGTTGGTTGGTTTATTTTTCTGTAGCGGTACATGCCGTCAGGCAGATGAGTATAAAGGCGGTAATAAATTTCATTGAATTCCCTTCTTATTGTTATTTATAAAAGCTCGTTTCAGCAATAATCGAATATTGTTTAAACCAAGTTTTTATCAATAATGGTTTTATATTCGCTCATTTATTTATAGTAAAGGAACATAAAAAAAGACAACGGAATTAAATATTTATTTAAGAATACAGAACTTAAGTACAACAAAGTTTTTGCTGGGTAATATGTAGAAAACTCACCAGCAAATAAGGTATTTGCTGATGAGAGTAATAAGAATAATAGCAGGACTAAATTTTGAAAATGCTAGCTTCTTCATGCAGTTCACTCGCTAGTGCGGCAACGTCATCACTGGCTTGAGAGTTCTCTTGTGAGTCATTGGCGACTTGCTCACCAATGTCTCGAATACGAATGATATTTTCATCAACATCTTTAACCACTACCGCTTGTTGATCAACAGCTGTTGCTACTAATACTGTCATTTCTGCAATGGCGTTAACGTCGGTAATAATTTCATTTAGAACAACTTCAGTGTCTTGTGCTTGGTTTACACTGTTGATGCCTTGTTCTTTACAGGTATTTACCGTTAAAACTATTTCAGATGTGGTGGCTTGTAATTCATTAATGATGGCAGTAATTTCTGCTGTGGAATCTTGAGTTCGCACTGCAAGTGTTCTTACTTCATCAGCAACAACAGCAAAACCTCGCCCTTGTTCGCCAGCTCTGGCCGCTTCAATTGCCGCATTTAATGCCAATAAGTTAGTTTGTTCTGCTATTCCTTTGATAACTTCAAGCACCGAAGTAATACCGTTACTCTTTTCCTGTAGTTGTACTATTTCTTCACCGGCGCTAATTAACTTCTCTGATAATTCGTTGATATTAACCACAGTACTATCAAGCTTTTCTTTTCCTTCAACGGCTTTAACTGATGCCTCATCAGTTTTGTCTTTAGTCATGCGTGCATTATTGGCTATTTCGCCTGCCACAATGCCCATTTCGGTAACCGCGGTTGCCACCATATCGCTTTCTTGAGATTGGTTAACAATACCTTCTGTGGTTTTTGCCACACTGCGTGATACCACACCTGAAGATTCACTCAACGAATCAACCGTCTGATTAATACTTTGGATTAATGCCTGAAAATGCGCCATAAAGACATTAAATTCTCTTGAAATAACACCAATTTCATCATGACGCTCTTCTGTACGTTGCGTAAGATCGTTCGATTCTCTAATTTCAGAAATTCGTGCAGAAAAGTTATTTAGTGGCGCAATAATTTGTCTGGCAACAAGAATTATTAAGCTGGTAATAATTAATAAAACAACAATGGTAACCACTAAATGCTGTTGTTGTGTTTGCACTATATTCTTTTCAATATAGTTATTTATTAACAGTACTTCTTTATCCAATTTTTCTTCAACACTGTGTACTGCAGCACGCATAGTTCCACGTATACCTGACTTTGAATCTAAACCAATTTGTTTAGATATTTCGAAAAACTTATTAAACTCATCTACATAAGTTTCCAGTTGTTCTCGGTTTTCAGCATTACTTAAACGGCTACGAAGCTGATTAGCGGTGTCTGATAAACGACCAACATATTTATCGTCACTACGTAATATAAAATCTTTTTCATGACGTCTTAAAGTTAATAGGTACACTTGTGATTCAAAGTCGCCTATTGCTTCAATACCACTTTCAAGCTCGTGTGTTGCCGCTCTTAAGTTGCCGTATACACCAGAATCTTTGTCTAAGCCTTTGGCAATAGACGCTTTAATCAAGTCATCAAATGTTTGTTGATAACGAGTCAAATTCACTTTAATTATCGACAGTTCATCACCTGAAATATCTGTCGCCAATAAGCGTGGCTCGATATCAGACAATAGCTGCTGAGTTTGTTGATAGGTTTTATCAAATGTTAGCTGATATTTTGCATCCTTTCGTAGCAAGAAATCCTTTTCACTGCGTCGTAATTGCAACATTGCCACTTGAAGGTCTTTCAATTCAGATTTTATTTCTACTAGGTTTGCAATTTTGCTTTGATTTGCTGAATTTTCGACATATAAGCCAAATAGACTTATTACAACCAAAGATACGATCAAGTACAGTTTTTGTTTTATGGTCAATTTCATATTTAATCTCATTAGCGACAGGAATCAGGTAAGCAAGTACATTATAATTTCTATCCTTCTCTTACGCTAATAAGATTTATCATTTAATGCGTAAAATCAAATAGAAACAAGAAAATAGTAGTACTACATATGAAAGTGAGCAAGCGCTTATCAATACTATGCAAAGCAGTTGCTGTCATTTAGTATAATCAATACAAATTAATATCCATATTATGATAGTTACTACCTATGATAAAAATTCGTGATTTAGAGTATTTGATTGCTATCGCTGAACATAAACACTTCGGTAATGCCGCAGAAGCATGCTTTGTTAGTCAGCCAACCTTGAGCGGACAAATTCAAAAGCTTGAACAAAGATTAAAGCTCACCTTAATCGAGCGAAAAACACGGAATGTTATGCTAACGCCAGCCGGTGAAAAGCTGATTCAGGAAGCCAGGCAAGTGCTAAACGCGGCTAGTAATTTTGAAGAGGCAGCAAAAGCATTACTTGACCCTTTATCGGGTGATTTACATATTGGTTTAATTCCAACGTTAGCACCTTACGCTTTGCCCCATATTATGCCTGCGTTAAATAGTGCCTTACCTAAAATTAACTTTTATCTACATGAAAACAGGACTAAAGATCTTCTTCAGCAGTTAGAACAAGGTAAGCTCGATATTTTAATTTTACCTTGGTTGCCTGAAATGGAGCGCTTTGAACGTTATGATTTATTTGCCGAGCCATTGGTAATGGCAACTTCTCAACAGCACGAGTTTGCAGGTAAAAATCAAGTTAGTTTTGACGACTTGCAACAGCAGAAAATTCTTACCTTGGAAGACGGTCACTGCTTAAGAGACCAAGCCATGGGCTATTGTTTTAGTGCTGGTGCAGAAGAAGACCATAGTTTTAGGGCAACAAGCTTAGAAACTTTGCGTTATATGGTCGCCAGTAATATGGGCATTACCTTGCTACCAAAATTGGCAACATTAAATCCGTTGTCGAATAAAGACATTCGCTACATTCCTTTTTCACAGCCAGAGCCGATACGAGAAATATCACTATTGTGCCGATCAGGTTATGCAAGAATGGATTGCGTTAGAGCTGTTGCTACTTCTGTTCGCGAATCAGTAGCGCCTTTGTTTAAAGGTTAATTCGTTCTGTTAGAACAAAAAAGCGCAACTCGGCTAGAGTATGCGCTTTTAAAATTCTAACTAAAAATTCTAACATTGGTGACACGTAAATAGCTTACGCCGCTACTTCTTGGTTTTCTGCAGTTAGTTCATTAGGGTTAGGCGCTCTAATTAAGTAATCGAATGCGCCTAGTGCTGCTGTTGCGCCACTGCCCATGGCAATAATAATTTGTTTAAATGGCGAATCAGTTACATCACCTGCGGCATAAACACCTGCCATATTGGTTTCGCCTTTTTGATTAGTGATAACTTCACCGCGTTCAGTTAATTCAACACTGCCTTGTAAAAACTGTGAGTTTGGCACTAAACCAATTTGTACAAATATTCCGGCAAGCTCGACATTTTCTTGCTCGTTAGTCGCACGATTCAAGTAATTTAGCCCAGTAACATGCTTACCATTACCTAGTACCTCTGTGGTTTGAGCATTAACAATGATTTCAATATTGGCTAATGAACGCGCCTTATTTTGCAATACGGCATCAGCACGTAATACTGAATCAAACTCCAATACGGTAACATGCTCAACAATACCAGCTAAATCAATTGCCGCTTCAATACCTGAGTTACCACCACCAATTACCGCAACTGATTTACCTTTAAATAGCGGGCCATCACAATGCGGGCAGTATGCAACACCTTTACCGCGATATTCTTGTTCACCGGTAACGTTCATTTCTCTCCATCTTGCCCCAGTAGCAATAATGGTAGAACGGGTTTGCAAGCTAGCACCATTTTCTAGTTCAACGGTAATTAGGCCGCCTTCTTCATCACTTTCAATAATATTTTTCACCCGCTGATCATTCATAATATCAACGTCATAGTCTTTTACATGCGCCTCTAGGCTAGCCACTAATTTAGGCCCTTCTGTAGCGCTGACTGAAATAAAGTTTTCTATTGCCATAGTATCTTGCACTTGTCCGCCAAATCGGTCGGCGACAATACCCGTGCGAATACCTTTTCGTGCGCTATAAATAGCAGAAGCGGCACCTGCTGGCCCACCCCCAATCACTAGTAAATCAAAGGCTTCTTTTTCATTAATAACTGCTGCTTGGCGAGCACCAGCATTGGTATCAACTTTATTTAAAATTTCGGTAATGGTCATTCTGCCTTGACCAAACGCCTGACCGTTTAGATATACCGCGGGAACAGATAAAATATCACGTTTATAAACTTCTTCTTGAAAAAGCGCGCCATCAACCATCACATGTTTAATTTTCGGGTTAATTGCTGCCATCATATTTAATGCTTGGACAACATCAGGACAATTTTGACAGCTCAAGGAAATGTAAGTTTCAAAGCTATATTCGCCTTCTAGAGCGGCTACTTGCTCGATAACTTCTTTATCAAGCTTTATTGGGTGTCCACCACTGTGTAGTAACGCTAAAACCAGAGAGGTAAACTCGTGGCCCATAGGAACACCAGCAAAACGTATTTCACCACCAGTTTTTACTGATTTAACCAGCATTGATGGCACACGTTCATTCGTTGCGTCAGCTTCTACTACTGTCACTAACGTCGACATTTCAGCAATGTCTGACACTAATGATTTTAATTCTTTTGATTTAAGGTCATCACCTAAAAATATCGACAATTCAACAGCCGAGGTTAAATTTTGTAAATAGGTCGTTAGTTGTTGCTTTAAGTTCGTATCTAGCATGGTTTATTCCTTGGAAAATGAATATTGAATTGGCAAACTTTTAAGTTTTTAGTTCTACTTTAGCTTTACTCTAGGCACTGCCGCGGCATGAGTTAATAACACCGCGACAGATCAGGACTTAGTTTTTTAAATTTGGCTTTTAGATTTTGCCAACTAAGTCTAAAGAAGGTGCTAATGTTTCAGCACCTGGCTGCCATGCAGCTGGACATACTTCACCGTCGTGCTCTGCAACATATTGTGCTGCTTGAATTTTACGAACTAATTCTTTTGCTGAACGGCCAATACCTAAGTCATGTACTTCAGCAATTTTTATTTCGCCTTCAGGGTTAACAACAAAAGTACCGCGTAATGCCAAGCCATCATCTTCAATCATCACACCGAAATTACGTGTAATTTTTCCTGTTGGGTCACCAATCATTGGATATTGAATTTTGTTAATAGTGTCTGAACTGTCGTGCCATGCTTTATGGGTAAAATGTGTATCAGTAGATACTGAGTAAACTTCAACGCCCATTTCTTGTAGCTGGCTGTAATGATCAGCCATGTCACCTAATTCAGTCGGACATACAAACGTAAAGTCAGCTGGGTAGAAGAAGAACACTGACCATTTGCCAGCAACATCAGCTTCTGAAACTTCAACGAAGTCACCGTTGCTAAATGCTGTTGCGTTAAAAGGTTTAATTTTTGAATTGATAATTGATTGATACATGCTTATCTCCACTTGTGTGTAAAAGTTTGTGCTGTTTAAGTTGGGATAATATTAAGGCGAACCTTGAAATAGGTACAATCGTTTAAATTGATAAATTTGATAGATTAAAACTATTAAGTGAGAGAGATATGTCGATTGCAACGACCTGCTATAACTTTACTTTATAGATCTCTAAAACTTTAGTGCTGTTCAATTTTTGTCACACGGTAGAAGATAACAATATCCATACGGTCATATCAGAGTAGACAATGAACATTAGCCATAATCAAAATAGTGAACAGAAAAATGACGAAGAACGCAGTTACTTAATAGCAAAAAGTATTGCTAAGCAAAATGAAATTGCAACAGCAGCAAACGCGCCATTACTGAGTAAAATGTTAGAATTATTAGACGAAGGTACACCTAACTATGTGTTGGGTTATAACTAAGCTTCAACGTATAAATTAGCAAATACTGATGTGATGACTCATGCTGCCAAGCACTACAATACTCTACTGTGCTAACGCAGCATCGCGCATATGAATATCGGCATAATGATTTAAACGAATGGTCAGTAAGTCTTTATTACTAATAGCAGTTTTAATTATTTCTTCTAGCTCTATCTTACGAGATTTTAGTGGCGAATGGCTTGATATTGCGAGGTAATGACGAGTTTCATATTCTGGCTGATAAAGCGTTTTTACAATACTATTTTTTTCTCCTATTCTTGCTAATAACGGCAAGGTACTTTCCTCATAATGCATAAAAGCATCAATTCGATTACGCAATAGTAATTCGATATTTTGTAGAACTCCTGACGCTCTGAATTTATTGATTTCATCATCATTGTCAAAAGAACTAAAGTACTTAGAGTAACGATTAATGCCAACATATTTGCCGGTAAGATCTTGATAGGTTTTTATGTTTTGATGATTTTCTTTTAAGGTAAAAACACGATACGACAGGGTTTCATAATGTGGCAGAATATAAATAAACTCATCTTGTCGCTCTTCAGTTCTTTGAATACCAACAATTAGATCTAGTTTACCATTTTCTATTTGAAGCAAACGCCTAGCAAAAGGCATAGTGGATAATTCAAGCGTTACATTGAGCTTGTCAGCAAAATATTTTAAGTACTTACTGTGCAGGCCATCTCTAAATTCTTCAGCGACAGCCGCCCTAATAACTCGCCTTTCTGCTTCATAAGCATGAAGGTTCAGACAGATCAAACAAGTTAAAATAAAGCCATACTTTGCCATTAACTTATCCTCATAGAACTACGAGCTAATAACCTAACTATGGTTCAAAATTGGCTATATTTCCAAACTCAGTTAATGAACAAATTTTCCTACCAGCTTATCTTGGTACTGGCTATTTTTGATAACTTGCTGGCCATTAACCCATACTTGTTCGATACCAGAAGAATACTTATTCCAAGTCGAAAAGTTGGCATTTGCAGCTAAGGTATTGGCATCAAAAACAATAATGTCTGCTTGGTAACCTTTACGTAGCTGGCCTCGGTCTTGAAAGCCTAATATTTTCGCGGTTTTGCTTGAACTTTGATTGATAAATTCACCTAAAGTTAGCAAGCCTTTTTTCTGAACATATTCTTGATATTTTTGTGGGAAACTAGCAAATTTACGCGGATGACCATTTGTTCCATCAGAAGAAGTTACCACCCAAGGTTTCACCATAAAAGCCTCTACATCAGTAGGCGACATATTAAAAGAAGCGACACGAACTTCACCTTCTTGTACCAATTTCATTGCCGTTGTTACAGGGTCAATCGCTCTTTTTTCTGCAACTTGCGCCAAAGTCAAACCAACCAACTCAAGGTCGTTAAACGCAGTAATAAGCAAAGACTTTGGCCCACCGCGACGACGAATATTTTCTTTTATTTCGGCGCTTAATTTTTCAGTTAAACTCGCATCATTTAAGCGCTGATGAAAAGCTTGTTGTGAGTCGGCCATTACCCATTTAGGCATAACTGCGCTGCGTAGTTTAGTACCTGAGGCAAGCCACGGGTATTGGTCGGCAGAAATACTTGTGCCCTGTGCTTGTGCTTGTTCTATTTTTTCAATAGCGACACTACTTTGCCCCCAAACATCAACGCCCAAGGCTTTAATATGAGCAAGGTGTAGATGAATATCAGCGGTGTCCGCAATATGAATTGCTTCAGCCAGTGCGGCAATAAAACCGATGTTAAAAGTGCTTTCATCACGTAAATGAGTATCGTATATGCCGTTATATTTACTGGCTATTTTTGCTAGCGTTACCACTTCTTCGGTATTAGCAAAGCTGCCAGGCACATAGTACAAACCAGTTGATAGCCCTAATGCCCCAGCTTCCATCGCTTGCGTTAACAACTGTGACATTGTTGCTAATTCTTCAGCACTGGCAAAGCGTTGCGCGCGCCCCATCACTTGTTCACGGACACTACCATGACCAACTAGTAATGCGACATTGGTACCAATACCATTCGCTTCTAATTCGCGTGCCGTTTTTGCAATATCAACCGGGCCTTCGCCGTCATTACCGTTCACAACTGTAGTGACACCTTGGGTCAGATAATTTAAGTTACTGTTTTTGTCTTTGCTGTATAGCTCTTCTAAAGTATGAGTATGCGGGTCGATAAAGCCTGGGCTAACAATTTTACCCGTAGCATCAAGGGTAGTTTTCGCGTTAACTGAATGCTTGCCTGTTGGATACACACCACAAATTTCGCTGCCACATATCGCAATATCTAATGCTTGTGGTGCTGTTTTAATACCAGTGTAAACACTGCCATTGGTAATTAAAGTATCGACCATTGCCTGCTCAGCATCACTTACGGCTTTATTATCATTAGCTGGCTTGTTTTCAGAACAAGCGGAAAGTGCTAATACGCTACTAACTAGCAAAGCAGTGGGTAAAATTCGCTTGAATCTATTTGGCATGAATAACTTACTCTTTATTGTGATCGGTTGCTGACATCAAGGTTTTCATTAATAACACCGCGGCGTTATTGGCAATAATATCAATATTATCACGGTTAGTTTCATCACCCATTTCATAAGTTATTGCATGGACATTATAATTATCAGCAAAATATTGCTTTGAAACACCATTATTAGGTCGATTACCTGGCTTTTGAACCACTTCAAAATTTGGCATGGCTTTATCTAAAGCACCAAGCCAATGCTTAACAAAGTAGCGGTCTTCAACACCGTAATCAACCGGCATAGTGTAAAAAACATCGTGCTGAGTAGAATGAAAATCAACAGCAAATTTTATCTTTTGCCCATCAGCAACTAGGTCTTGCAAGTATTGATGCACTTGCTGAGTTTCCGGTTGTTTGAATGTGATCCAGTCACGGTTTAAATCAACGCCATTGGCATTGTGACGCCAGTTGCCCAGGGCAACACCGTCTGGATTTAAATTAGGAATAATTAGCAGGTTGTATTTTTGACGAAAACTGTCAGCAAATGAGTTATTCGCTAATAAAGTTTCAACAAAAGGGAATAACGCTAACGCGCCGGTTATTTCTGGTGGATGCAATCGACCTAAAATTACCAGCCATTCTTTACTGTCACTGTGACTTTCAATTTTGTAAATCGGACGACCTTGTAGTGATTTTCCTAAAACACTTTGTTTAACTGCACTCGTCTGTTGTAATTTTTCAGCCCAATCAACATAGTACTGATTATTAATAACTTCTTGTGCAGCAATATAAAGTGCTTTCGGTGAGGCATCGACATTAAATTCTAGTCGTTTACCACGAACTTTATGAGTATGGGTACGCCATGTCGCCATATCGTAGCTGATTTTAGGCAAGTAGCGATTAAACCTTTTGCCAGCAATTTGAATAGTCACTTTTACTTGTGTTGGCTGATCAGCCACCACTTTAAAGGCATACCAAGGGCTTGAATTAATTGGCGTGTTTTCAGGCTTAATGGTAATAACAAATTTATTGTTGCCTTGGTTAATACACTCATCCATGCGACTTGCTTCAAAGTCTGCTATTAACCTTACAGTGCCAGTATCACATGCTTGCGCATTATTACTCTCATTGACTGTCGTTGTTTCAGCGCATGACGCCAATAAAACAATTGAAAATAACCATGTGCAAATAAGTAGTTGTTTTTTCATAATAACATCTTAAAAATTAGTATTAATGTGAGAAAAATGGCTCGACTATTTTTTAAAAGCCGAGCCATATTATATTATTGAAACCACGTGCTAAGAATTAGAAGTCTTTTCTTACGCTCATGTAAAAGTAACGACCGCGATTTGAATGTAAGGCACCAAAGTAACCGTGTGCTAGCTCATCAGCAAGTGGTGGCTCTTCGTCACCAATATTGCGTACACCAAAGCGAATTTTAGTGCCGTCTAATGCACTGTCATCAGCAAAACGGTAGTCTGCATATACATTCACTTTAGTAAAACTATCAACTGGCAACATAATCACTTCGTCGTCAACCGTTGTTGCAGTAGTACTAGTATCAATCACTTCACTGACGTAGTTAGCGTTAATGCCTGCGCCCCATTGATTGTAATCCCAATCAAGTGAAACTCTTGCACGCCATTCTGGGCGACCATTTTGTTTAATTAAATCACCAGCGCCTGCAACTGTTCTGTCGGCTGGAACCGCAGGGTTACCTGCTTCTTGTGCGGCAATAAGTTGTGCAGAAATTGAATCAGCTTCTTGCTCAAATTTATTCAGTTTCGCGGCATTAACTGTAAATTCCCAATCACCAAAGCTTGTTTCAAAATCATAAATCAAGCTGAAATCAACACCTTCGATATTTCTCACACCTAAATTCAAATAGTCATTATTGATTTGAATGACTTCATTGGTATTAGCATCACGAACGACTGCGGTATTGCTTGAACCTTCGCTTCTTAACAATGAATCATAAAGTAAGTGTGATGAACCAGGTAAAATACCCACGAGATCTTTTTGCTTAATTTTCCAAGTATCTATGGTGAACGTAAGGTTATCAAGTGGCTCAAATATCAAACCAAATGACGTATTTTCATCATCTTCTGGTTTTAAGTCGGTAGTACCACTGCGAATATCAACAATACCGTAAGTTGAGTCAAGTACCGGGTCGTATAAGCTATTTGAACGAGGTACACCTTCTGCTGAAACTTGTGGTAAACCTGGAGCACGGAAGCCACCTGCATATGATGCACGGAAGCTAATCCAGTCAGCTGGTTCCCAGAATAACGCTACTTTTGGTTTTACTGCGCTACCAACATCAGAAAAGTTTTCATATCGGCCTGCAACTTGTAATTCAACATAATGAGAACCAGAATCAACAAGTGGTACTAAAAACTCAGCGTAAGCTGATGTGACATTACGTGATGCTTTTGAGTCTGGCGTTGGGCTACTTCCCAATACATCGCTACCTGATAATTCAACACCAGTAACGGCATCAACAAACGGATTACTACCATCAAGTAATGGATCGCGATCATCTTCAAACGTTTCACGTCTAAATTCAACACCCATTGCTACACCAACGTCACCTGCTGGCAATGTCCAAAGTGAGCCATTACTTACCTTAAAATCAACTGATGCTAAGCTAGTTTTTGAATCACGATTAACATTAACCATAAACTGGTCAATAACACTTTGTGGATTTAACGTTGTATCACCACTATTTGGATTATTAACATCACCACCAGTAAAGATGTTATAGGCTAATGTTGGATCAGTGCTATTAATAGATGCTTGAAACTTGCTCGCTTGAATACGGTTGGCTGAATCATTTGTTTCAGCTTCAGTGTAAAATGCTGCTGTTTCCCAATCCCAATCGTTATATGAACCTTTCAAACCACCTAGTACTCGGTAACTAGTATCATCAACTTCAACATTTCGAGGTCCGGTATCAATCGCTCGGTAACTGCGTAATAAAACTTCTTCACCGAATGGATTGTGGGCAGCATCAGCAGAAATACGGAAACGTTGTGCGGTTAAGTTATGGGTTTGTTCACGAGTACGTTCAGCTTTTGCACTGTAATAAGTTACTTCTGAAAAGAAGTCTAAGTCGCTGTTTATTTCATGGGTAAAATACGTATATAAGTTTAAGCGATTAACATCAGAAACTAGTGAACGAGTTGTACCGCGGTCGAAGCGTAAATCGCGAGGAAAACTACCACTATCAGCACAAACGCCACCTGCCAAATCAACCACACAACCTGAATTGCTGTCAGGTTGGATATGGAATCGACCTAAAGCATCTGATTGGAAATCACCCCAAGGTGTTGCGGTAGAACGGTTATCTAATTGGGTATCGCCAATGAATTCTTCTGGTAAACCTGGGTATTCACGTAAATCATGACTTGCTGAATATGGGCGTTCACTTGCCATCATACCGTTACGGTCATAATAGCTAAAAGAAGCGGTTAAATGCGAGCGGCCTTCGTTTAAATCAAAACCTGTCAAATAGCTAAAAGTTGTTTCGTCGAGTGAAGTACCTTCTGAACCACCATAAGATAATTTAACTTGGTTGCCTTCATAATCATCTTTTAGTTGGTAATTTACCACACCAGCTACGGCATCAGAGCCGTAGATAGCGGCTGCGCCGTCACGTAAAACTTGCAGCGAACGTAGGCCTGAAACAGGTAAGGTATTTGAGTTAGAGGTAGAAACGGGAACAAAGTTTTCTGATTGCGTACCAGGATGAGTAACCAGTCGACGGCCATTTAATAGTGTTAAAGTATTACCTGAGCCAACACCACGTAAGTTAATTGATGCTACGTCACCACGAGCATCATTAACGCCACCGTTACCAGTTGCTGCGCCAAAGTTAACCGCACCGATTTGAGGGATAGAACGTAATAATTCATCACCAGACATAGCACCCGTATTTTCAATATCTTTCTCTGTTAATGCGGTAACCGGTAACGCACCAATGTCTGAGGCTCTTTTAATGTTCGAACCTATGATACTAATACGTTCTACTTCTTCTACTTTCGCCGCTTCTTCAGCATTTGCTTGTTGAATAAAAGTAGTTTGCGCTGCTAATGCTGTAATTACGCATAAGCTTAGATGCTTCAGTTTATGTCTGTTTTTAGTTATCTCTTTCATCACTCTCACCGTCATAAGTTGCATTTATTATGTTGTGTTGCCGAATATATTTTTATTCGATCCTAGTTTCTAGATTCACCATGCCCAATTATAGAAAGCAATACTATTGACACTTCGTTTACACCCCATAACCTAAAGTTATAGCAAAGTTACAAATTCAGCCAATTTATTCATTCTCTCGCGCTACGTTAGGGTTAATTATGCTAAGCTTCCGCGCAAAAAATTATCCTGTTGGTATCCAGTAACGCTATCAAACAAGGTAAAGCTTTTGGTTATGACACTCGTAAGTTTTTGAACTGCTGATCGTTCGACTATCTCTTTACAATCGAAATTCAATGCATTGTCCATATAAGAATCATGCGCTAACCAAAAACGAAAATATGCCACATTAAAAAAGGTTAAATGCTCATATGAATATAGAAATATCTACTGCAGAAACACTCTTAGTTGCTTTATTAATACTTTTTGCCGGTTATTATTTAAATGGCAAAATCGCTTTTCTTAAAAACAACAATATTCCAGAGCCCGTTGTTGGTGGCATCGCATTTTCAATTCTTTCCGCAATAGCACATGTTTATTTTGATGTGAATTTTCAATTTGATATGGCCTTTAAAAACCCATTAATGACGGTATTTTTTACCACAGTTGGCTTAGGTGCTAGCTTTACGTTATTAATTAAAGGCGGCCCAAAAGTTGCGCTTTTTCTTGGTGTAGCCACTTTGTATCTGCTAGTACAAAATGCCATAGGTGTTTCCATTGCAACGGCCACAGGTATGGAGCCGTTAATGGGCTTAATTGGCGGCTCAGTCACGCTTTCAGGCGGACATGGTAATGGTGCAACTTATGCCGATTTATTCATTAATGAATATGGCATGCATAGCAGTGTATTTGAATTAGCCATGGCGGCAGCAACCTTAGGCTTAATTTTAGGTGGCTTAGTCGGCGGGCCCGTCAGTAAACGCTTAATCAAAAAATATAATTTAAAAGCCGATACCTCTTATCACGAAGAACTAGACGACACGATTACCTTTGACCCTGAAGATCACGACTTAGTAACACCACGAAAAATGATGGAAACATTATTCGTTATTTTACTGTGTATGTACTTAGGGCGTATGGGCTACGATGCATTGAAAGCAATTGATGTTGTGTTACCCGCATTTTTAATTCCATTACTATTTGGTGTAGTGATCACTAACCTCACTGAATTCACCAAAGTGTATAAAGTCAGTAGTGCTTGTATCGATTTATGGGGCACAATGGCATTATCAATATTTCTTGCCATGGCGCTGATGTCATTAAAAATATGGGAGCTGGTGAGTTTAGCTGGCCCGATGATATTTATGATTTTTGTTCAGGCAATCATGCTAATGTTATTTGCTTATTTCATTACCTTTAGGGTGATGGGGAAAAACTATAACGCCGCAATTATGGCTGGTGGACATTGTGGTTTTGGCTTAGGAGCCACACCAACAGCGGTGGCTAATATGGAATCACTCGTTTCTCGCCATGGCCCGTCACCACAAGCATTTTTAGTCGTGCCACTAGTTGGAGCATTTTTTATTGATATCACCAATGCTTTGATTATACAGTTATATTTAAGCTTGCCATTTGTGAGTGGCTAACTCACTTTAGCTAACAAACATTAGCTAACAAACTTTACTGAGGACGTTAAATGCGCTTACGACACATTGAAATTTTTCACGCCATTTACACTACGGGTTCAATTACTAATGCAGCAAAAATACTGCATGTATCGCAACCATCGGTCAGTAAAGTATTATCACATGCCGAACTACAACTCGGCTTCAATTTATTTGAACGTGTTAAAGGCCGACTTATTCCAACTGATGAAGCAGAGATGCTGTTTGATGAAGTTGATAAGATTTATCAGCAAATGCGTTCAATTAAAAATACCGCACAAAATATTAAAAAATCAGAATTTGGCAGTATCGCTTTAGGAGTAACACCAGCATTAGGATTTGATGCCATTCCAAATGTAATCGCTAATTATCATCAAGATTACCCAAATGTCACTTTCGATATTCAAACCATTCATAACGATGCTGTCATGCAGTCATTACTTGAGCATAAGTGCGACTTAGCGATTTTATTCTCGCCACATAGCATGCCGGGTATTACTTCAATTCCTCTAGCAGAATCTGAACTGGTGATTGTTTATCCAAAAGACAAGTTTCCTGATTGCCCAGATAAGTTAACCTTAACCCAAGTTTGCGATTCAGAGTTTATCGACATAAGTGACAGTGGCCCCTTAGCTGATATGTTGTGGGCACGGGTGATGGAAGAAAATATTGGTATTACGTCATCTATCAAGGTGCAAACCTACTTTATTGCCGCTAGATTAGTCGCCAGAGGACTTGGCGTATGTGTGGTTGATCGCTACACCGCAGAAGGAAATTTGTCAGACAATGTTGCTATCGCCTCGTTTGAGCCTGCGCTTACTTTTAACATCAATGCTGTGCATTTAGAAAACAGAGCTAAATCTAAAGTAATTGATGAATTTATACCATATTTAACCCAAGGTATTTCAAACAGTTAAATAGAATCATAACCACAGGTTATGATCGATAAAAGCCTTCTCACTTTTAATGTTTGCTCACTAAGTTAAGCTCGGAATTAGAAAAACTCTGCTATTCCAGCATTTAAATTTAGGAACATCATTATGCAAATTGCTTCTCCTTACCTGTTATTTATTGGTGACGCCACCGACCAGCTTTCAATTAAAATGGCACGTGGTGCAGCAGATTGGCGTCCTGAACTTTGTGTTGGTGAATACAGTGTTGACGGTTGTACAGTTAGCACCGGCATTGAAAAAATGGACATTGCACAAGCAGCAGCTAAAGGCGCTAAGTCATTCATATTAGGCTTTGCCAACAGTGGCGGTGTTCTTGATAAGAAATGGTTACCTTATATTCTAGAAGCTATGGACAACGGCATGGATATCGTTTCAGGCTTACATGATAAGTTAAGCGATTTTCCAGAAATAGTAGAAAAAGCACAACAAACCCAACAGCAACTGCTCGATATTCGTCATCCTAAAGCCGAATTTGTTACTGGTACTGGCGTAAAACGCACAGGTAAACGCTTACTTACCGTTGGTACTGACTGTTCAGTTGGTAAAATGTATACCTCATTAAGCCTTGAAAAGTCGATGAAAAAACTTGGTTTTGATGTCGATTTTCGTGCAACAGGTCAATGTGGAATTTTAATCGCAGGCCAAGGTATCGCCATTGACTGTGTTATTTCTGACTTTTTGTCAGGGGCAACCGAGTCACTTTCTCCAAATAACAGTGCTGAACATTGGGACATTATTGAAGGCCAAGGCTCGCTGTCACACCCTGCGTTTGCTGGCGTAAGTTTAGGTTTATTGCATGGCTCACAACCTGACGCACTAGTTATTTGTCATGACTTAAACCGCAGCCATATGCGCGGTTTGCCACAAAGCCAGTTTCCTAGCGTTGAAGCAACCATAGCGTTAAACCTTCAAGCAGCTAAGCTGACAAATCCAAATGTTAAAGTGGTTGGTATTACAGTCAATACATCAAGCGTGAGTGTTGAAGAAGGCCAACGTATTTGTGCACAGCTAGGTAAGCAGTTTTCTTTGCCTTGTGTTGACCCTCTGCGTGACGGCACTGACAGTATCGTTTCAACGTTGGCATAGGCGAGATAACAATGAACTTAACAATTCAGGTTAGTCATCAACAGCTACCATTGAAAAATATTTTTCGTATCGCTCGTGGCGCTAAAACACAAGCAGACGTTGTTGTTGTCATCATTAGTGACGGCATAAATACCGGTTGGGCAGAAGCAGTGCCTTATGCGCGCTATCAAGAATCTGTCGATAGTGTTAGTCAGCAAATACAACTGTTATCTAAGCAAAAGCTTTCTCCTGAAAACATCAATGAATATATCATTGCCCTTCCCTCTGGTGCCGCTCGTAACGCATTAGACTGTGCTTGGTGGGATCTACAAGCAAAGCAGCGTGGAACTTCAGTAGCAAAATTATTACAGCTTGCACCCGCGCAAGCTTGCATCACCGCACAAACATTAAGTATTGATACCCCAGAAGCCATGGCTAAAGCCGTCGCAGCACTAAATAACCCGCCATTAGTAAAAGTAAAACTCGACAATCAAGACATCATCGAGAAAATGACCGCTATTCAACAAGCAGCACCTAACAGTGAATTTATTGTTGATGCCAACGAAGGTTGGAGTATTGATGATTTAGACAATTGTTGTAAGCAGCTAAAAGCACTGAATGTGGTTCTAATTGAACAACCATTGCCTGCTGGCCAAGACCAAGCCTTAATTAACTTTTCGTCACCTGTGCCGCTATGTGCAGATGAATCATGTCATACCCGTGCCGAGCTTGATTACTTAAAAGGCCGTTATCAGGTAGTGAATATTAAACTCGATAAAACCGGTGGCTTAACCGAAGCGGTTTTATTAGCTCAAGAAGCAAAAGCGCAAGGCTTTGATTTAATGTTGGGCTGTATGGTTGGTAGTTCTTTGGCAATGGCACCTGCTGCATTGTTAGTCAATGAAGCTAAGTTTGTTGATTTAGATGGCCCACTCTTAATTAGTGATGATCGTCAACATGGCTTTAAGTTTAATCAAGGTATTATGCAACCATTATCTGAGATACTTTGGGGTGGCAGCGCAACACTTTTAGAAGCAACAACGGTTATTTGTTAATTACTTTCTTGAGTTCCCTTTGACATTAATTCATAAATGTCTTGCCCTGCTTGTAGGGCTTTTTTTTATCTCAAGATTAATCTTCAAAATAGAAATTATCAGCAATAAAAAAAGCTCCCATAAGGAGCTTTATCAAAATAATATTTTATTTATTGCTGTTTAAAACGACGTGCACCAAAAGCAATAAGTGCCAATGAGAAAATTGCTAAGGTTGTAGGCTCTGGCACTTGGGCTGCTGCTGAAGCTGCAGTACCAAAAAACTCAATTTCACCTAACTGGTGGTAACCATCGCTAACCGTTGAATATGCTTCGTAACGAAAAGTGCTATAAGCTTCAGGTATACTATAGTCAACACCACTTGAGAATTGAACTACTTGAAAGCGTTGATTCCAAATAGATTGACCATCGTTATCATAGGTAAATATCGAGGTGTAATTTACACCATCATTTGAACCAAGAATACGCCATTGGTCTGCATCTCTTCCAGGTACATCATTAGCAGAAGAAAGTGTAAATGAATCTAAAATATATTGAGAAGCACCAAAACTAGCTTCAACCCATAACCCCGATAAATTTGCATCGCTTAAATCTTTGGCGTCACCACCTGTAGCTTCACAACACCACTTACCATTTCCGCCGGTTAAAACATTATCGAAAACGTTAAATGAATATTCTCCACCACCGAAACCTGGTTCGCTGTTAGCGTTAAATATTGCATTATAATTTGTGTTTTCATCAATTAAGCCATCATTTTCTGGATCAGTTAAATCACCACCTATTAATGCTTGCGTACCAGTTCCAAGAATAAGGCTCGCACTTACTGTTGAGCTAACAAATGTTACTGACGTGATCAATATAGCTAGTAGAATTTTAAATTTCATAGAAATACCTTTCTCGGTTTCGTTGAATACAACATAAAAATGTTACTTAACATCAGCAATGCAAAATAGAAGCCAACATAGTTAAACACATGAAATATATAAAATATTCACAACACAACTTAAGCAAAAAGTATCTAATGTAAAATTAACCGACAAAAACAACTGCTCAACCAGTTGAAAGATAACACTATTATTTAATATCCAATTTATATGCACTTAAAAATAATTTTTGAACGAAGCAGGGAAATAGCACATAAACACAGAAAGAAACTGTCAAAAAAGCAAACAAAGAACAACTTAAACAAGCAGCTAACAGTTGATATCTAAGTGTTCAATAATAGTTGTCATAGTTTGTTGAATTTTACCAACATCAGCGGGAATAATTAAGATGGTATTATCACTAGCCATACAACCTAAAACACCTGATTGCTCGCCCATGTTTTCGATCATTTTAGATATCAAAGTACCTGCGCCAATCACTGTTTTAATGATGATCTGAACATGGTTATGTTTAACATCAAGCACAACGGAATCAATTGCTTGTAGACCTCTTGGAATATGTTGCTTTTCAGGTAAACGGTAGACAGCGTCATTATTATGATTACGAATTTTTATTGCCCCTACTTTATTTAGTAAGCGCGAAACTCGCGTTTGCGTAACGTTCTCAAAGCCACGTAATGATAACGCTCGGGCAAGTTGCAACTGTGAGCCAAACCGTTGATTTTGCAGTAGGGATTTAAATGTATCTAGTAATTCGGGCTCTGCAACACTCATATTCTGTAAACGTCCTCTTAGCCAATTTATCATTAAATTGGCTTGAATTTTATTTAATTAAAATTTCACAACAACAGGCGAAGAAACAACCTTATCGACACCAAGATACGCTGCTTGGTAACTTAAGGTGTTATAAAAATTAGGTTTAGGATTCTTACTAAAAGCGCTTTGCCATTCAATTAAGGCAAAGTCATCAATATTAACTTGCGACGTTGCGCCATTTTGTAATTCAATTTCTGCCAGCACGCGATAACTTTTATAACCAATACGCGGCGAATTAAAAGCAACCTCAACATTTTGCCAAGCATTACTGGCCGAAAGCTCTACCGTATCAATTAGCTGTTTAGGACTGTTTTTAAAGGCATCAAATAGCTTCTGACGTTTCTTTCGCCCTTGCCAGTAAAAGTTAATTTTTACCGGTGATTGCACCTTGAATTTAGCTTTAATGGTCATGGCACTACTAGCTTTGTAAACTCGTCTAAAGCTTTGCATACCAAAGGTAGTTGGCGATTGAGCATCAACGGTTATTGCTAAACTATGGCTGCCACTAGCGCCAAAGTTATTCAATGTCGTTGCACTGCGATCAAATAACCAACCACGTTCTGGGCTATCGAATAATGCGAAGCTTTCAAAATCACTACCGTTAATTAAATTAGTCCCTAAACGGTATGCAGTATTGGAGTTCGGCATTTGCACTTGAGTAATGCTGCGGTTCCACGGCAATTGATAAAGTGGGGTAGTTCTTTCATTGCTAGCGATATCAATAGCAAGCTGCATTTTATTCGTCGGCTGTTCTTGCTCTGCAGACTGCTGACTATTTGACTGAATAACACCATGGCCACCTGACATTGAAATAGTAGTATTTCGCTGTTTCGATAGCTCAGTCAATCGTTTCATGACGGTATAGCGATGCATACCTGTTGCTGGCGTTGGTTTATAGCCTTTAACATATAACGGTACTATTTCTGCGCGATGAAACTTTCCTTCATCAAGCCAAACATAAAGAATAAAACTGTGTTGAGTTGCGCTGAAGTTTTGGTCAAAAATGAAGTTACCCATTGAATAGGCAATCAGTTTATTGTTATATAGCTCTATACCTTGCGTTACATGGGGATGATGAGCAATAGCTAGCGCAGCACCAGCATCTAATGAAGACTTTAAACGTTGCTCCGTAACACCTGTTGGGTTGTTGGCATATTCTTGACTGCCGTGATATTGCACGATAGTGACTTTATCGTCAGCCACTTGCTTAGAAACTGATTGCAAAATGTTTTCCATTGAGCCGTAAGCTGCACCACCATGTTGATGATTCGCGGTTTGCGTTGGGTTAGCACTACCTTCCCAGCCAACATAACCAAGCATAGAAAATTCAGTGTTATTGATTGTTGCCGTGTGTGCTTTCAGTGCTGACTTTTCATCAACACCTGCCCCTGAATAACCTAATTCACTTTTATTCAAAAACGCTAACGTCGAATGCAAGCCAGAATCCATGTAGTCATAGGTGTGGTTATTTCCCAATGAAACATAATCCACTCCTGCCCACGTAAGCGCATCTAATATTTCAGGCTCAGAATAAAAGGTCACAGACTTTGGTGCTCGCTCAGCGGGTTTCTTATCGGCAATCTGAGTTTCTAAATTAACCGCAGCGTAATCAGCCAAGCTCATATAAGGTTTAATATGCTGAACAATAGCTTTGCTATCGCTAAGTTTATTATCACGATGAATAAGTACTTCATCACCAAAGTAAGGTTTATAGAAGCGACGTCCCATCATAACGTCACCCGCAAAGGCTAACATTACGCGCTTTTTCGCTTTTTTAACTAAGGTAATATCGGCAATAGTCGATGAGTTTTGTGTCAATTCATAGTGGCTGAATGTTTGAATAGCAGAAAAGTAATCGGATTTATGTAAGCTAAGTTGATAAGTATCCTCAACGACTGTCGATAACTGATAGATACCTTGTTTATCAGTAAGTACGTTTTTTCCACTCAGCTTAACTTTAACGCCAGAGACAGCCTTACCATCCTCGCCAATAATCTTGCCTGTCAGCCTAATTAACTCGGCTGAAACCGTGGTAAAGCTCATTAAAAGCGTGATAGTTAATATCGACAATATACGTAACATTGTATTCCCAACTTAGTAACATTTTCACTCAGTATATCTTGTTATAAAAGCTAGTTTCATTCCAATTTTGTCACATACCATAACTTTAAGGCATGACGATGCTAACAATTAAATTTCGCCATATATGTCTATAAAACTGCACAAAAAAGTTGAAAAAAGGCACTAACTATTAACCATAAAATCAACAAAACAAACATTGAGGTATTTATACTTAAAATTAAAAACTTTAAATTCAATTAGATACTAAAGTTTAACTACATGAAATTAAAATCATATTTTTATATCCTAAAGTATTCTTTAATCATGAAAAACTAATGCAGAACTACACATCTTTGTACTTGTATCCAAAATTTTGATGGTTTATTGTGTTGTCCCCTCGTAATAAAAATGCATAGATACGAGGTCAAAGTAAGGTGAGCTGTGAAGTGATAACAAATAAAACAATGGCGAAAATTGGCCATTGTCATGTCGATTTTAGCAAAAATAGTATACATATAAATAATCAGGTGCATACGCTACCGGCTAAAGTCATGCGTGTTTTATTTATTTTGGCTGAACAAGCGGGACATACTGTTACACGTGAAAGTTTTATTGAACAAGTTTGGGCAGGCAACAGCGCTGTTGGTGAAAAAGGCTTAACCAACTACATTTGGAAAATTCGCAAAACCTTAGAAACTGCCGATCCTGAAACCACCGCCATTGATGCCATATCTAAAGTCGGCTACAGCCTTGCTCTCAAGGTGGAATGGCTAGATGACGCATCGGTCACCAACGCAGATAATCCAAATTTTTTAAGCCGATCAACTTCTTCAGCAAAGCGTATCGCTTTACCAATAGCAACATTGGCAATACTCATATTATGTCTTTTTTTATTTTTACCGAAAGGACAATATCAAAACCAATATAAACTCACTGATTTACCAGGTATTGAAGACTATCCAGTCATAAGCCGAGACGGCACTAAATTTCTTTACGGTTGGGCCAAGGCCGGTTCACGCGGGCAAATTTTTAGCCGTGAACTGAATTTAGATACTAATACTGAGTCACAAAAAGTGACTGAACAACTAACCAGCGGTAATGAAATAAAGCTTTCTCCTGCATGGTCTCCTACCGGCGATCGTATCGCCTATGTGCAAGTTAGTAAGCACCGTTGTGATGTGGTACTGCAGACTGTTTCATCTTCAACAGGCCAAACTAAAAGCAATAATGAAGCGCCAAAAATAATCGCACATTGTCATTTTGGTGGTAATGCTTATCGCACGTTAAGTTGGTCGGGTGACGGCAAACAAATTGCCTATGTCGGTAAAATTGCCGCAGAATCGGCCACCGCGATATTTTCTTACAATCTTGAAAGTGAAAGTGTTTCACAGCTAACATTTCCAAAAGCTAGCGAATTCGATAGCTTGCCAAGTTGGGACTCTACCGGAAAAAAATTATTATTTACCCGCAGCCAAGGTGTAGGCAGTGCACATATTTTTTCATGGCAGCAAGGCAATGAGGTTACACAGCTCACTGACACCGCACTACCAACGTTTGCGCTAGCGTGGGATGAAAATGATGAAGAAATTTTATCTATTTCATACGCAAAAGGCCTATACGAGCTATCACAGATGGCCAGTGACGGTAGTAATCGACAAGCACTTTACCGCGATCAGGCAATCACAAATTTTAGTCCTCTGTTCGACGGCAAAGGCAGCATAGCACTTGCTATTCGCAATACTCGCGAATACACCCAAGTTTGGCAAATGGCGCAATGGCAAACGCCATTACATGAATTTCAATCATCTGGTCGCGAGTTATACGGCGACTTTTCACCGCAAACGAATAAGCTTTTGACCTTGTCTAACCGACGTGGTGGTTTTCAACTTTGGTTAGGTACAACTGATGGCAGTGAGAATAAACAATTAACTGAGTTGCATGTTATTCCTGGCGTTCCCGACTGGTCTCCAAGCGGTGAGGAATATGTTTACGCGGTTGAACGAGATGGCGGTAAACAAAGTGATTTAGTCATTGGTCAGTTAGGTGGCAAAGCTGAAATTATCGTACAACCGGTGAGTTACGTAAAAAATGTTGCATTCGCCCCTGATGGTCAGCGTATTTTATTTAGCAGTAACCAAACAGGTCAATGGCAAATTTGGATTTACGATAGAGCTACCGACAGTAGTAAACAAATAACTTATCAAGGCGGTGTTTACGGACGAATGTCTAGTGACGGTCAATTCTTATTCTTTACCAAGCCCGAACAATCTGGTTTATGGCAGCTAAATATTGCGAGTGGTGAAAGCCAACTCCTAATTGAACAACTTGCCGCTGAAGATTGGGGCAACTGGGATATATCAATTGAAGGTGTTATTTATCTTGCTCGAGCGGAAAAACAAGATGAAATCCATTTGTTAACATTGTCGAGCAAAAACCAAGAAAACAGCGACACGATTGTCAAAGTACTTCGTCGTGGTGAAGTGAGAAAAGATAGATCGCTCAGAGTACGCGACAATACCCTGACCTTAAATTTACGCCAACGTGTACAAGGCGATATTATCGTTATTGAAAAAAGCTAATGACTGCCTTAATAAAATAGCTATCAATAGAAAATATTCCTCGCCATAAAACAAACGTTTATCAAATAGAAGTTTGTTTCGTTACCCATTCATCAAAGCAGCACCTAATCCGGCCAATAGCACTAGTACAAAAACAATCAAAATAACCATTTCCCTTATCAATTCAACACAAATTTTTATCAAATACGCATTAACAACAAAAACACAAGCTATTGTTTTAACTGAAATAGATAAAAAATAGATTTAAATTGGATAAAGATTCAAGCTTCGTAACGTCGCTAGCTCTAGGCAGAGAAAATCTTCACTCTTATATTGATTACAGTCTTAAAAACTTCAGCACGCTAGTCATAAAAAAAGAAGTTAATTTGGGCACTATTAATTATTCACTTGAGAGGGATAGGGACATGAGAAAAACGAAAAAACTCGAAACTAAGCACTTTAAAGTCGCTACGGTTTCGTCATTGGTGGCATTATGTTTGGGTGCTTCTAGCACAACATTTGCCACTGCAGACAATTCAGTTTTAGTATCAGGCGTACTACGTGCTCCTACCTTTACTGCTGAAGATGTTATTGCATACAACGAACGTAAGTCACAAATTAATGACTTTTATCAAGGTCAAATGGGTGTTAACCGCCATATTGCACCTAACGCTGAACGAGAAGTTTTTACGCCAGAAGCCGACATTACCGGTGAACAAACTTATATTGTGCAGCTAAGTGAAGCGCCAATTGCCTTGTATGACGGTAACATTGCGGGACTAGCAGCAACAAAAGCGCCACGTCACGGTAACTACATATCAAACGTAAAAGTTAATACTCAAAGTCATGAAGCTATAAAATACAAAAATTATTTATTAGAAAATCAGCAAGGTATTTTAGCTAAAGCAGGCCGCTTAGGCGCTAATATAGCATTGAAAGACCAGTTAACCTTAGCCCGTAACGCAATGGTTGTAAGCATGACCCAAGCTGATGCAGAAAAGTTAGCTGACGTTGCAGGCGTTACCAAAATAACTCGTTCACGAGTGTTTCAACTTAACACCGATCGCAGTGCTGAAATTATTGGTGCCGACAAAGTATGGCAAGGTGAGTTAGAAACAACATCAGAGATGTTTAAAGGTGACAGAACTATCGTCGGTATTATCGATACTGGTGTAAATACTGATCACATCGCCTTCTCTGACGTGTCTGAAGATGGTTACGAGTTCCCTGCTGTCACTGAATACTTAGGTGATTGTGCTGAAGATGCTAGCTTATGTAACGACAAACTTATCGGTGTTTATTCATATGACGTAATTACCAACGTCTATAACGCACCAGAATTTCAAGCCGACGATTGGCGTGAATGGTATCCAGCTGAGCAAATTCGTCCAGAAAATGGCGAAGATTATAATGGTCATGGTTCTCATACCGCCAGTACTGCCGCAGGTAATAAGATTACCAATACACCTTATGTTGCCATTCCAGGTGAAAAAACCCATGACGGCATAGAAACCGGTATCACATTCCCGATGACCAGTGGCGTAGCACCACATGCACAAGTTATTTCTTACCAAGTTTGTTGGCCTGGTGGCAGCGGCGACCCTTACGCTGGCTGTCCTGAAGAAGCATTACTAGCCGCGATTGAAGACGCTATTGATGATGGCGTTGATGTTATTAACTTCTCTATTGGTGGTGCTGAAGCTTTTCCATGGGACGACCCTATTGAACTAGCCTTTTTATCGGCTCGTGAAGCGGGTATTAGTGTTGCAGCAGCCGCAGGTAATAGCGGTACATTTTACTCAACGGATCATACTTCTCCTTGGTTAACATCAATTGGGGCAACTTCACTGGATCGTCAATTTGAAGCCGGCAACAAAAGTATGGGTAACTTCCAAGGTGGAACAAGTATGCCTTGGAGTAGCGACTTTCAAGGAAAAAGCTTTAGTGGTTCAATAACCGCGCCTGTAGTGCACGCAGAAAACTATGGTAATGCTTTATGTTTAGAACCTTTCCCTGCTGGCACTTTTAACGGTGAAATTGTTATTTGTGACCGCGGCGAAATAGCACGTGTAGCAAAAGCTGATAACGTTGCAAGTGGTGGCGCTGGTGGCTTTGTACTATTAAATACCGATTACTCAGAGCAAGTAATGTCTGATGTGTTTTCTATTCCTGGCATACATTTAAGTGCTAGTGACCGTTATCAGTTGATGAGATGGGTGAATGATGGCGCGCCTGAAGATCATATTGCGACTATCTCTGAAGCTGAACATAGCTATACAATTGATGCTACAGGCGCTGATATTCTAGCGAGCTTTAGCTCTCGTGGGCCAAGTCGTACCAATTCAGATTACTTAGTACCAGATGTTTCAGCGCCAGGTGTTGAGGTTTACGCAGCCTTTGCTGATGACCAACCTTTTACTAACTTCCCATCATCGGGTGATTGGGCATTTTTAAGTGGCACATCAATGGCTTCTCCGCAAGTTGCTGGTGCCATGTTACTTATCAAGCAAGCACATCCTGACTGGTCACCTGCAGAAGTTCAATCAGCATTGATGCTAACCGCTAAAGACAACGTCAAGTTAGACCCTTTCTATGATGTTAACTCTTGGTTCCATGCTGGTGCAGGTCGAATTAATGTCGATAGAGCCATTGATTCAGGCCTAATAATGGATGAGTCGGCAGAAAATTACCGAGATGCCAATCCAAAACAAGGTGGTGTAGTCAGCTGGTTAAATACCGCAAGTTTAACGACAGTAAATTGTGAACAAACTTGTAGTTGGCTAAGAACCGTAAAAGCTACGCGCGATGGAACTTGGACAGCAACAGGCTCTGGTATGTTTGACGATGCCAGTTTAATTGATGTAACGGTTGAACCAGCACAATTCACCTTAAAAGCAGGTGAAAGCCAAAATATCATGGTAACCACAACAGTGCCTGATTACACCTCGCTAAACAATGCAGAAGGTCGTTTTGAAACGCGTACTGATACCAATGCCTCATATTTCTTCGGACAAGTTCAACTTGAAGAAGAAGGTAAAGATACGCTGAATATGCCTTTAACTGCTGCTTTTCAGCGTAGTAACATGCCAAAAACTATCGAAGTTGATGCCGGTAGTACGCAGGACAGCTATTCGGTAAAAGGATTAAATGCGCCAACTACTGATGACTTAACTGCGCGTAGTTACCCGTTAGTTAAACCAACAAACACCACCTTTAAGTTAAAGAATGGTCTTGGGGCTGACTTAGTCAATCCAGATCCTGAACAAGGTTTAGCACAATTTACGTTAGAAGTGCCCGAAGGTAGCAAACGTTTGGTTGTTGAAGTGCAATCTTACCAATCTTTGAATGATAGCGAGCGTGATAGTAGCCCATTTATTTTACTTGGCTATGACGCTGATGGTGATGGTGGTACAGTTGATTTTCCAGCCTATCAGTCTGAAATTGTTTGTTATTCAACTCATGATATATTAAAAAACTACTGTGATATTACCAATCCGAAGGCCGGTAAATACTGGGTAATGGTTCACAATTACCGTCCGGCTCCACCGGTTGATTACTATGACGAAGTCACAGTTGGCTACGCTATTATTGGTGGTGAAGCAGACAATTCTTTATCTGTTAGCGTACCAACAAGCGTTGATGGTGCGACAACATTTGATGCAACATTGAACTGGGATTTAACAGACCTAGATGTTAATGAAGGCGACGTGTTATACGGCGGTTATGACTTAGGTAGTACTGCAGGCACAGCTGGCGATATTGGTTTCTCAGGTATTCGCATGACACGCACCGCAGACCCAATCAGCATGAGTTTGAGTCAAGAGTCTGCCCGTGTAGGTGATGTTATTGAAGTTAAACTTAATGTTCTTGCCAACCAAGACCCAGACGATAGAGATTTTAACATCTCGCTTGATGTACCCGCTGGTTTAACTGTTTTACCTGATACATTAACGTCTTCAACAAATGCTGCTGACTCTGTAAGCTTTGCCGATGGCTCATTAACATTAGCCGGTAATCAAGTATCAACCGCTGATGAAAAACGCCGCTATGAAGTCACGAGCAGTCTTGATACTGAGCAATGTAAAATGCCATTACTGTCTGACGAGTCAACTGGTGGTTATGAAGACTTATTCAGCTATGGCGTACAGCCACAATCTTGGTATGAAGGTGATGATTCACATAACTTCAAAGTACCAATGGACTGGTTATTCGCACAAGAAGGTTTAGACGTTGCGCTATATAACCATGCTAGCCCAGGTTATTTAAACTTAAGCCCAACCGGCATGATCCAGCTAGATGATTACTGGTGGATGTACCGCTGGCATACATCAATGTCTTACGACATGGTTTCAAAAGCGCTCGCAGCAATGTGGCGTGGTGACTTTACTGCTAAGTATCGTCCTCATTATGAAGATCCTTGGGGTTTGACATTAGGCTTAGTACGAGCAGAAGACGCACCTGAATTAGGTAACCTATTAATCATGGAATTCGACAACGTAACCGATAAAGTTACGGGCGATGAATTTGATTACGAAATCGTATTACGTGGCGACATCGACTTTTCACCAAATATGCCTGAAATTACGATGGCCTATAAAAACTTAGGTGATGTGACTATGGGGTCAATTGGTGTGCGTGGCTACAACAGCCCATTAAGTAAAACTGATGGTCCTATGGAAGGTTATTACTATTCAGATGTTGCTTTCAATAACTTAGATGAAGTCATCGGAGAAGATGTAGTGTTGTGTTACGACTATCAAGGCCCTGAATCAAGCCAAATGGAAGTATCTTTCCAAGTACGTGTTGATGAGCAGTACGCTAGCCAAGACTTAACTATGATCCTAAACGGAGAATTAGGTAGTCAAGCAGCACTAAGTTCTGAACATACCATCAGTGTTAATGGCAACATCAAAGTTGGCAATATCAACGACATGTCTGTTGTTGAAGACGGTCAAATTGATAACATCAAAGTTTTTGCTCAAGACCAAAATGCGGTAGCAAATACTATTGAAGTTGTTGGTGAAGGTATTAGTGCAACTATCAATGATGACAGCAGCTTTAATTTGATACCAAATGCTGACTTTTTTGGTGAAACAGAAGTTACTGTCATTGTACGTGATAGCCAAGTTCATTCAGACGCAGGTATGACTAAATTTATGCTTACCGTTACCGCTACTGAAGACACTCCTGTTGCTGTAGTTTCAGCAAAAAGTATTACTGCAAAAGTAGGTACTGCAGTAACACTAGATGCTAGTAACTCACATGATATGGATGGTGACGCACTAACTTATAGTTGGTCTGGCCCTGGCAGTATTGTTGATGGCAGCGCTATGACGACAGAAGTTACCGGATTAACTGAAGGCAGCCATAGCTTTACCGTTGAAGTAAGTGACGGTAAATCAATGGCTAGCGAAACAGTGAACGTTACGGTCAATGCCGAAGTAATTCCTGAGAAAAAGTCATCATCAGGTGGTAGCTTCGGATGGTTAGGCTTAATTGCTTTAGGTTGGTTAAGACTACGTCGTCGTTAAATCAATAAAGCTCTCTCGATAAGCAAATGGCTTAGTTAATTATTAACTAAGCCATTTTTATTTCTAGAGATTAATTTCAGGCAAAAAAAACGCCCCTCATTTGAGGAGCGTATAACAATACATAAAAACATTAAAAACAAAACCGAGGGGGAGAATCTCTTATTAAGTCAGAGCATCAAACTCACAATAAGTTCAAATTAGTTTCGAAAAAAAACAAAAAAGATTTCAGCAGTAATTAGTAGCATTTTACAGGCAAAAAAAAACGCCCCTCAAGTGAGGAGCGTATAACATAAATAAAATGCAATTTAATAAAAACAAAAACCGAGGGAGAATCTCTTACTAAGTAAGACGATCTTCGTAGTTGTTAGTTCAATTTAATTTAAAATTAATTAGAATTAAAATAAAACAACGTTATAAACGCCGTTTTTATTGACCTACGAGCGAGAAAAAAGCAATTAAATTTTTTCAAAACCTTGCTGTTGAGCAATTAAATTCAATACTTTAGTTAATTTTTTGCCCAAATAACCTGACAACAATTTTGGTGTTTGTTTCAAAAGCAATAATTCTGATGCCGTGATCGCAACATAACAATCCAACAGTCTATTTGATGACGAAAGTATAAGTACATCATCCGCTAAAAATTCTTTTTCAAGCTCGGTTTCTTGATCTTTACCGCTACTTTCAAACTCTGTAGCAGACACTAAGAAAAAATTAATCAGCATTATATTTTCTTCTTCACCATACCAATTCGCCGTCATGGTATGAAAATTCAATTGTGCTTCAAGCTTATTGCAAATCGCAGCAATATTATTAATTTGAGCAACTAAATCATCACTAACCTGAATAGAAATGGGCAGTTGTTCGGTCATAATGTCCATAGATACAAAACCTTTATATCGGTATAACACGTTGAGAAAAAGAAAATGGTTTATACCCAAGCCACTTGAAGATGCAGTTTCAGAGCTAAGCTAGGAAATCAGAGCAAGGCACAGCACGCAGGTAATGGTTACTCCCTTATCAAGTGCTGTAACGCTGAACTGGTTTTCTAGCTTAGTTCCCTACGGGCAAGGCGATAAAGGGTTATCTCCGGTGTTATTGATTTCTACAATGGAATAACCATTCTATTCAATCAATGCCTTGGTGCTAACCCTTTCTCGACTTGCTGAATCCTGCATCTTCAAGTAGCTTGGGTATATACTTATCGATAGTAAAGCCTTGTTAAGCTTACTTCAATCTTGATTTCTTAGCGTAATGCTTGCAATTTCAGGTTGAGTCTTTAAGCTAACGAGCGTTAATATTTAACTTATTCTATTTAATTGGTGTTTTAAAACTATTGTGAAATCATATTTTTCGACAAAGTTCATTGTAATCATGATGTTGATGCTTAGCCTTATTGGCCAGTCATCCGCGAGTGTGATGATGTCTTGCGATATGATGAACATGTCTGATATGCCAATGTCACATAGTATGGACTCTACCGAGCACACCATGGATATGTCGATGGACATGCCAATGAAAATGGCCATGGATGACAGCTCAACAACAAGCATGAACGATGATTGTTGTCAGGAAAACTGCGATTGTGCAACAACCAGCTGCAAACCAAATTCTTACACCAATAGCTTGATGGCACTGACCATTACGCCAATACCAACTCAAAGCGATAGCCTGAGCATTGCTTTACCCCAAGAACAATTTCTTAATTACTTATTCAAACCTCCTATTTCGTAACTCCCTAGGATCAATGCGCCTAAATTTAGGCTAACATCCACAATATATTAAGCGTTTAATTTCATTTATCAGCAGTATTTAGTCATTTTCAATGGCGATAACAAATAGAAATAAGCGCACTTTCAAAGATAAATTTGACAAGAGCAATACAATGCTAGCATTACATTACTACTCACAGCTTAAAGATAAAATAAGCGACAATTTCATCGCAAAGTTAATAACTTCAACACTATTAATTTTGGTGACCGTGTCGTTGGCGTTTAGTCACACCATTAAAGCAGCGACACTACAAAAGCACAGTGTTAAAGCGCTAGGTTTTGTGCAAGCTGTGCAACAAGCACAAGCGGCAGACCCTTGGCTAACCGGCAATCGCCACCAGCAACAAGCACTTGAATCACTCAGTATTGCTGCCAATACTTTGCCTGACCCGAAAGTGTCTATCGGCATGGCAAACATTGCAGCCGATACTTTGAGCTTTGGCCAAGAGCCAATGACACAGTTCAAACTTGGCGTTAGCCAAATGTTTCCACGCGGTGACACCTTAGCGTTAATGAATCAGCAGTTAAAAGCAGAAAGTAAACAATATCCGTTCTTGCGCCAAGACCGCAAAGCAAAAGTTGCTTTAACCGTTGGTATGCTTTGGCTTGATGCCTATCAAATGCAGCAAAGCATCGCCTTAATAGAAGAAAACAAAAGCCTATTCTCACAATTAATTGATGTTGCAGAAGCGCGCTACTCTTCCACTATTGGGCAAGCACAACAGCAAGACATCATTCGTGCCGAGTTAGAATTAAGCCGTATTGATGACAAATTAGTAAAATTTACTCAACAGAAAAATGCCTATATTGGCCAATTAAATCAATGGTTAATGAAAGCAGAGCAAGGTAATGCTGCAGCCAATAGCTATCAAGCAACAAACACCTTTAACACCATGCTTGCAGCACAGCTACCTCAAATTGACTTGCAGAATAAAGCCTTAATTATGGCGAAACGACAATATTCTAATGCCGAATTAGTCAGTTATTTTACTAGCCACCCTGGTGTTGTTGCGATAGATAATAAAATTAAATCAGTGGCATTTAACAAAGCGTTGGCCAAGCAAAAATATCAGCCTGAATGGGGTGTTAGTGCTAGCTATGGCTACCGTGGCGATGATGCAGCAAATAACAGCCGTGCCGATTTATTTTCTGTCGGCATCACTTTTGATGTCCCGCTTTTTACCGCCAATCGACAAGACCAACAATTAAAAGCCGCCGTATCAAGAACTGAAGCCGTTACAACCGAGAAGCAATTACGCTTACGACAATTGTTAGGCGCCTTTTCTTCTGCTAAAGGTCGATTATTACAACTTAACAAGCGCCAATCGTTATACGAACAAAAGCTATTACCACAGTTTCATCAACAAGCTGAAATCGCTTTAAACGCTTACACCAATGACAGCGGTGATTTCGGTGAAATTGTACGTGCGCGCATCGATGAATTAGACGCTTCGATAGATCACCTAGGCATTACCGTTGAGCAGCAAAAACTGCATTTAGAACTTAATTATGTTTTTAGCAAAGCTAATCAAGCATCAAAGTTTACGCCAGCCACATTAGCTCAGCAGAATCAGGAATAACATGATGACAACAAATAAAAAAACACTTATCAATCGCATCGCTAGTGGCGTTATTATCGCAATACCAAGTATCTTATTTGGTGGTTGGTTGAGCTTTAATTTTTTCGCTAATAACTCTGCTAATACAATGGCAGTAACAACTGATGAAGCTGAGCCTATGTATTGGGTTGCACCAATGGATGCTAACTTTCGCCGCGATAAACCCGGTCTTTCTCCTATGGGTATGGAGCTAGTTCCTGTTTACAAGAATGGCAGTGCAAATGACGCTGAAGTGGGTACAGTTACCATCAACCCAAGTATCGTCAATAACATTGGCGTTCGCACTGAAAAAGCAAAAAGTTCGCACTTACAAACACAAATAAAAACCGTTGGCTATGTCAATTATAACCAAGACAAACTAGTCCATATTCACCCACGCGTTAAAGGATGGATTGAAACCCTCAATATCAATTCGGTTGGTGAAACAGTAACAAAAGGTCAGGCGATTTATTCACTGTACTCACCCGAGTTGGTCAACGCCCAAGAAGAGTTTGTACTGGCGCTTTCACGTAAGAATACGCGTCTAATCAAGGCAGCAAAAAACCGTTTACTAGCGCTAAATATTCCCAATGAAGCGATTGCTGAATTACAACGTAGCCGAAAAGTAAAACAACAAGTAACCTTCTATGCCCCACAATCAGGCGTGGTTGAAAATTTATCAATCCGCGAAGGCTTTTATGTTCAGCCCGGTACTATGCTATTTTCCATTGGTGACTTAACCGAAGTTTGGGTTGAAGCTGAGGTATTAGAACGCCAAGCAGGTTTTGTTTTTGTTGATGATAATGTCGCAATGACACTGGATTTTTTACCCGGTAAAACATGGCAAGGCAAAGTAGATTATATTTACCCTACTCTCGACAGCCAAACTCGTACTATGAAAGTGCGTTTGCGTTTTGATAACAAAAACTTCGCTTTGAAACCGAACATGTTCGCACAGGTGATTATTGCCGGAAAACCTAGCGCAGAAACCATCGTTATTCCTAAAGAAGCCTTAATAAGAACAGGTACTCAAGACCGTGTAGTACTAGCATTAGGCGAAGGTCAGTTTAAATCAATCGCAGTAGATGTAGGTCGTAGTGACGGCAAACAAATTGAAATTCTTGCAGGCTTATCTGCAAGCGACACCATAGTAACTTCAGCACAATTCCTATTAGATTCAGAATCCAGTAAAACCTCTGACTTCAAACGCATGTCTGCTATGGATATGGATATGGATATGGAGAACACTAGCCAACCAGTTGCCCATGCACAAGTAACAGGCATTATTAATAGTATTGATAACGACACTAGAATCGCCAATATCAGTCGCGGGGCAATTGAGAAGTGGCAACGCCCTGCAGCAACTTTAGATTTTTATATCGCTAATAATATTGCCTTAGCGCAGTTGAGTGCAGGCATGGAAATCGACTTTACTTTTGCTATCGAAAATGGCGAATTTACCGTTATTACCCTGCACGATGAAACTCACGCTGATGCCGACAACAGCCATTAAGCCTCGACCAAGGAAATTATTATGATAGAACGTATTATTCATTGGTCGGTGTTCAATCGATTTTTTGTCTTACTAGTAACACTCGTGATTGTCGGCACCGGTATTTTTGCTTTTAAAAATACTCCTATTGACGCAATTCCTGATTTGTCTGACGTGCAAGTGATCATCAAAACCAGTTACCCAGGGCAAGCACCACAGGTGGTTGAAGACCAAGTAACCTATCCGCTAACTACTGCCATGCTATCAGTGCCCGGCGCTCGCACTGTGCGTGGCTATTCGTTTTTCGGAGACTCTTATGTCTACGTGATATTTGATGATGACACCGATTTATATTGGGCACGTAGCCGAGTATTAGAATATTTGTCACAAGTGGCAGCAAACTTACCCAGTAGTGCCAAGCCGCAACTAGGTCCTGACGCAACGGGTGTCGGCTGGGTTTATCTTTATGCCTTAGTTGATAAAACCGGACAGCACGACATCAGTCAGCTGCGCTCAATTCAAGACTGGTTTTTAAAGTATGAATTACAAACCGTAGCAGGTGTTTCTGAAGTTGCGGCAATTGGCGGTATGGTAAAGCAATATCAAATATCGGTAGACCCCGATAAATTGCGCGCATACGGCATTCCTTTAAGTTTAATACAAACCGCAATCAAGCAAGGTAACCAAGAAGTTGGCGCTTCAGTCGTTGAAATGGCAGAAGCTGAATATATGGTCACAGCGTCAGGTTATATTGAAAATGTTGAAGACTTAGAAGCCATTCCACTAGGCATGAACGCGAAAGGCGTACCACTGCAATTAAAAGACGTTGCTGATATTAATTTAGGTCCACAAATGCGTCGTGGCATCGTTGAACTTAATGGCGAAGGCGAAACTGTTGGCGGCGTGGTAGTGATGCGTTTTGGCGCTAATGCCCAACAAACCATTGCTGGCGTAAAAGAAAAGTTAAAGAGCTTACAACAAGGCTTACCTGATGGCGTAGAAGTTGTTACGGTTTATGATCGTTCAGGCTTAATTGAGCGCGCGGTTGATAACTTATGGTCAAAGCTCATTGAAGAGTTAGCCGTGGTTGCCATTGTTTGTGTAGTTTTCCTCTTTCATGTTCGTTCTTCTATCGTTGCCGTCATTAGCTTACCATTAGGTATTCTTGTTTCCTTTATCATCATGTATTTTCAAGGTATTAATGCCAACATTATGTCACTGGGCGGTATAGCTATTGCCATTGGCGCGATGACCGATGGTGCCATTGTGATGATAGAAAATATGCATAAGCATATGGAGAAAACACCACTTACTGAGCAGAACCGATGGCAAATAGTCGCTAAATCAGCCTCTGAAGTTGGCCCTGCATTATTTTTTAGTTTACTCATTATCACCGTAAGCTTTATGCCGGTATTTATTTTAGAAGCACAAGAAGGCCGAATGTTCAGCCCACTTGCCTACACTAAAACTTATGCCATGGCAGCATCAGCAGGTTTAGCCATTACCTTAGTGCCGGTATTAATGGGTTATTTTATTCGCGGCAAAATTATTTCTGAGCGCAAAAACCCAGTCAACCGCGCGTTAATCGCCGCTTATATGCCGTTATTAAAAACCGTATTACGCTTTCCTAAAAGTACCTTGTTCGCAGCACTAGTTGTGACCTTAATTGGCTTTTCACCAATCGATAAAATTGGCAGTGAATTTATTCCACCGCTTGATGAAGGTGACTTGATGTATATGCCAACCACCTATCCGGGTATTTCCGTGGGTAAAGCGCGAGAAATTTTACAGCAAACCGATAAACTTATCCGCACCATTCCAGAAGTGAAAACCGTATTTGGCAAGGTGGGACGCGCTGAAACGGCAACAGATCCTGCGCCACTCACCATGATAGAAACCTTCATTCAATTTAAACCAGAAGCGCAATGGCGAACAGGCGTAACCAAAGACACTATTCGCAAAGAATTAGACGCTATTGTCCGTTTTCCTGGCTTAACCAATGCTTGGGTCATGCCAATAAAAACTCGTATCGATATGCTAGCAACGGGCATTAAAACGCCTGTCGGCATAAAAATCGCGGGTAGTGATTTAAAAGTCATTCAAAATATTGGCTTAGATATAGAAAACATCCTTAAAGATCAACCGGGAACGGCGTCTGTTTACTCCGAACGCGTAGCAGGTGGGCGCTATATCAAAGTAGATATCAACCGTAATAAAGCCGCACGTTACGGTTTAAATATTGCCGATGTTCAACAAGTGGTAGCGACTGCTATTGGTGGCATGAACGTCACTCAAACGGTTGAAGGCTTAGAACGTTACCCGGTGAATTTACGCTACCCACAAGACTATCGTGATTCACCTGAGCAACTAAAACTACTGCCAATTGTTACGCCAGCAGGACAACGTATTTCTTTAGCAGATGTGGCCGATGTTTATGTTGAAGATGGGCCGCCAAGCATCAAAAGCGAAAATGCTCGTATAAACGGCTGGAGCTTAATCGATATCGAAAATATTGATGTTGGTACTTACGTTGAACAAGCAAAAGAGCGCTTAGCACAAGAATTAGTATTACCCGCAGGTTACTCAATTACCTGGGCAGGACAGTACGAATATATGGAGCGCGCTAAAGCGAAACTCATTTATGTATTGCCGCTGACCTTAGCGATCATTATTATTCTGCTCTACCTGAACTTTCGCAATTTTGTTGAAGTCGCGATTATTATTGCCACGCTGCCACTGGCAATGATTGGCGGTATTTGGTTAATGTACCTTGAAGGTTTTAACTTTTCGGTGGCAGTTGGTGTTGGCTTTATTGCCTTAGCAGGGGTCGCCGTCGAAATTGGCGTCATCATGTTGGTGTATTTAAACCAAGCTTTTAAAGAAACTATTGAGCAACATCAAACTAACAATATTCCTTTTACTATTAAGGAATTAACTCATGCTATTCTACAAGGCGCGGGCATGCGTGTGCGGCCTGTAATGATGACGGTAGCCACTGTTATTATTGGATTATTGCCGATATTATATGGCACAGGAACCGGTTCAGAAGTGATGAGTAGAATTGCAGCCCCGATGGTAGGCGGTATGGTTAGCGCAATTTTATTGACATTACTTGTGCTACCCGCTGTTTATCTTCTGTGGAGAAAGTCACAATTAAAACTGTAAGAAAGCCGCAAAAACTATTTAAAATCAGCCATAAAGTGCATAAATGGCTGATGTTATTTATTGGTGTGCAATTTGTTATTTGGTCTGTTACCGGTGCCTATATGGTCTTTTTTGATATTGACTATATTCACGGTGACAGCCTAATCGTTAATCATCAAACAAAAATACAGCCCGAAAAATTAACATATCCAACACAAGCACTTTTTCAGCAATACCCACAGGCTGAAAATTTAAGTGTTGGCATGTTAATCAACCGCGAGGTTTATCGTTTTAACATTGATAAACAAAAGTTTATGGTTGATGCGAGCAACGGTACATTGCTATCACCAATAAATGAAAGCTCAGCCTTAACAGTGGCTAAGCACTTTTATGCTGACGATGGCGAAGTGATTAACGCGAAGTTAATCACCGAAAATCCACCGTTTGAATTAAACTCAAGGCATTTGCCAGCTTGGCGCATTAACTTCGACAACTTTGGCTCACCGGCTTTATACATATCTGCAAATAGCGGCAAAGTAGTGACTAAACGTCATGAATTTTGGCGATTGTTTGACTGGATGTTCCGCTTTCATGTCATGGACTACGACGATGGCGAAAACGTTAGCAATTGGTTTTTATTTATTATCGCATTATTGGCACAATTCGCAGTATTAAGTGGTTTAGTGCTAACCTACTTTAAAGTGATAAAACCAGCATTTACCAACAAGAAAAAGCGCGGTAACAGTGCAACTTTTAATGGGCAAGATAAGCCATTAAACAATGGCGGCGAATCATGATATTCTGGACCAAGAAAATACATAAATGGGCATCTTTACTGATAGGTTTGCAGTTACTTATTTGGGTATTCAGCGGCTTAGTGTTCAATGTGATTGATCATAAAAAAGCCCGCGGCAACGCGTATCGTCAAGCACCAGCCGCCTCTGAACATAGAGTAGCTGAAAAAGATTTACTGCCTGTTGAATCAATCTTAAAAGCCTACCCCGATACGGTAGAACTGACACAAACAAAAATATTAGCACAACCATATTACTTGCTGACACAACAGCAAGGTTTATATCGCCACTTTGCTAACCGTTATTTGTTGGTCAATGCGGTAACGGGAGAGCTAACTAACGTTAGTGAACAACTGGCATCGAACATAGCAAAAGCAAGTTACAACGGTCCTGGCGAGATAACCTCGATTGCTTTATTAACTGCAAACATAGCAGATTACCCAAAACAGAAAAATCCAACTTGGCGGATAAATTTCAATGATAATTTAGAAACTAGCGTTTATGTCGAACAAGGCTCAGGCCGTATAGTTGGGCACAGTAATAGCGATAAACGCTTTGCTGGCTTTTTCTTTATGCTGCACTTTATGGACTATGGCGATGAAGGCAGTTTTAACAACATTCAAATTATGCTGTTTGCGTTTGTTACTTTGTGGTTGGCACTTTCCGGTGGAATATGGACTGTGCATATGGTTAGAAATGGTCGGTACAAATTTACTAAATAATTTAATGCCCTGATAGATTGAGTTACTCACCATAATTCAATCTATCAGGGCATTTCATTAAAGGTTATTCAGTAAAGTGTTGTGTAAGCTGCGTATTCTCTAAAAGTGTTACTGTATGTCGTTGAGACTCTGGATTTGCGATAACAATGCCATCGTACTCTTCAGGGTCATCACCTATCGCGCTACATGAAAAGGCAACGGTATATTCACCAGCCATTAAATGGGCAAAATTATAAAAATAACGATTTTGCTCACTATCAAAACTAACATTGGTTGATGCAATAGGTTTTACCGCATCAACAGGTAGCGTATTCTTTACAATATCAACATCATACTCATCCACCATGGTTTCATTATTAGCAAAGTTATATTGATAAAGGTAAACCACTTTGCCGTGATCGGTGTCAGCCTGAAAAATGCCTTCACAACCCTCGCCTGCTGTTAGCAAGTTTACATCAACATCACCAAGTAACATGCTGTCAGTCATCGCATCAACAATCCTAACGCCATGAGGTTTGAGGTTGTATGACGCACCATTCGCAGTACTGACCAAAGAAGAGCGTAAGTTAAATTCTATGGTGTAGCTTTGTTCTGCAACATTAGTAACACTAAATTCACCTAATTTAAGCTTATTGCTAGGAGTTTTCAGTGGCTTTCTGCCATCTTGATCAATCACCCAACAAAACTCAGTACTACCATTTTGATTCTGTGGGCAGCCAGAAGTATTTAGAATTAAATGGCTATAGTCCCCTTCAGCAATACTCGTATTAGCAATAAGTAACTTTTCATCACCATTTTGATACTGCATCAAATCAATGGTTATTGTGCTGGCATTACCTTCACTATCAAGCACAGGCAACAAAATTCCTGAGTCATCATCTTGACTATCATTAGCCGACTTTAGAGTTATTGAGTCGAAGGTAACATTAACCGAGGTAACAGAATCTAAAGGCGCATCAGAAATTGAAAATGAGACAACGGGATCAACTGCCGGGGTAGGTGTTGGCATGGGCGTTTCGCTAGAAACGTTACTAGAACCTCCACAAGCCGACAATGCACAGCAGATTAGACAAACAAGCACAGTATTAAAATTATTCATCAATATTCCTAATAACTAAACCACGCCTAAATTATAGCAGTCATTTTATTTAGTACTTGCGAGGTAATGTACGGCGCAGAAAGTTGAGGACAGCTTCAATATTAATATTCAAATGATGTTATTTTTTGTCACTTTAAAATGATGACTAAATTAGCGCTAATTATATGAAAATTTAGACCTGCACTAAATTTTAACAACCACAAAAAAAACACCAATCATTACAATTGATGTTTTCTAAAGTTAAAAGTAGTTTAACGATTAAGATTTTTTCTTAAACCTACGTGATGCTAAGCCCATTACTCCTAATGCGAAAATGGCCAGTGTTGATGGTTCAGGCACTTGACTTACATTTCTAACATCAGCATTCAATGCGTTAAGCAACCATGTACCACTTGCACTGTTACTCACAGGAAAACTATCAGCCCAATCTAAGCTATTGATAAAAGCATAACCAGCACCAACTTGACCACCTATAATAACTGGAATATCTCCAGGTCTTGTTGCTAAAATATCTACATCATTGCCAACATTATTTATTGTCCAATTGTATTCAGTACGGCCTCCATCACTATATGGATTTGCTAAACCGTTACCTAACCCCATAGATAATGCAAGAGCTGATTGTGTAATGAGAGTATTACCTCCTATGCGCTGATTACCGACACCATCTGCATCAAGCATATTGGCTACGTCTAATGCCCACTCCGCAGCTCTCCATTCTGTGATATAAAGACCGCCACCTAAAACAAAGTTAAGTAAATCGCCATTTCCATCAGCACGTAAACCTATAACAGCATCTAAACCATTCAACTGGCCGGCATCTATTGAGCCACCAAAGTTTGTTGCTGTATGTCCATTAGCATTTAAAAAGCTAACTATATTTGAATTATTGTTCGAACCAAATACACCTATTAATCCGGCATTCGCGACGTTAACCATGCAACTTACAGATAAAATAATTCCTGTTATTGTTGTTTTTAATACTTTTAAAGACATTTAACTTCCTATTTAATAAAGCTTAACTGCTAATTGTAAAAAGAATAATTTACTTGAATTTAGCTCCTGAACAGCAACAACTAGACCAATACACAAATATATATACTTTTCAGTTAATTAGAATAACCCTTCAGTTTAAAAATAGTGCAACTGTAAAATAAATCGACAAAAAAAAGCCGTCAAGCAATTGAATTATTAGCATATTACTTCTATCCAAATCACTAAATAAGTTTCAGTGGTTTAAAAATTTGACCAAAGCACGCCTTCGTATAGTATTTCACCAACCAATCCACTCAGCTCTCTCTTAAAAAGTGCAAACCAAAGAAAATAACTACACCACTTCACCTTGGTTACTAAGCGCAGATAAACTGCAATATACCGGAACTTATCATCACGCACTTGCTGGAAATATTGATATTGTGGTCAGCAATAAGCAATTTTTCTTACAATGGGGCAACTTGCACTCATCAGCGACACCCTTTAGAGAAAAAGATCAAATGCGAGTTAAGTTTCGACCGACTTCTGGACAATACATTCAGTTCGAAATGTTCGAAAATAAACCTACGGGCTTAATTTATGACGGGCTTACTTTCGTTAAAACGAAGTAATCGCTCAATAACGTCTCTCATCTATAATCAGCTGAATCAATAACAGGCAATTTCATCGACTTAAGTGCATTAACGCCATTAATGTGCAGCTCTTATCCTTACTTTCCAACAAATATGTTCCTGCAATGATCCGTATCAAACATTGTAATGACGTTTAATGTTGTTTTGTACCAAAGTAGTATAGTAATTTCCCATGGTACAAGTTGACATCCCTACTTAGTGCTCGCAATAAAACTCGCATCGCGATCAACACAATACGTTGATATATTATAGTTTTTAAGTTAATTTAAATAATATTAAAGATGAGGATTTCACGTAATAACTAATAGGGATATTTTATGTTAAACCAGATTTTTTTATTGTCCATTATTTGCTATTTACTCGCTGGTTGCGGTGGAAGTGATAAGGTAAACAGAGTAGAAGTAGCCAAAATTAGCTTCCAATCAATTGAGCTTGAGGCTTGCGTTAAACGTGGTAACAAAATATACGCAGAAGAAGTGACGACCATAAATTGTACTGCTTTTAGCGACACATCAATCGGAGATCTAGTCCACTTCCCTAATTTAGAACATTTACGTTTAGAGAGCGATAGCTTGAAGAGTATAGACTTATCGCATTTACCTAATCTCAAGACATTAGATTTATCAGGCAAAAAATCAGAATCTTTTTTTCCTCATGTAATCGATATTGCATACAACCAACTTACCGAAATAAATTTTGATAATAACCCAAAACTGGTATCTATAAAATTATCATACAACAAACTTACTGAAATAAATCTTGATAATAACTTAAATCTTCAATACCTAGACTTATCAAACAACCAGCTGACCGAGATAAATTTTGATAATAGCCCAAACATTGAAGTTCTATACTTATCAGACAACCCGCTGACAGAGGTAAATCTCGATAATAACTTAAACCTTGAAGCCTTACACTTATTAAATACCCCTCTGACCGAGGTAATTCTGGATAATAGCCCAAACCTTGAAACTCTATACTTATCAAACAACCAGCTGACCAAGATAAGTCTAGATAATAACTTAAACCTTCAATACCTATACTTATTAAACACCCCGCTGACCGAGATAAATATTGATAATAACTTAAACCTTCAATACCTATACTTAT